>Ga0123352_10002293_pt1 | contig 26482 bp, 26 predicted proteins | sample TergutLab28metaG_FD_89700 | JGI IMG/M metagenome (GOLD analysis project Ga0123352, IMG submission 89700) | Labiotermes labralis P1 segment gut microbial communities from Petit-Saut dam, French Guiana - Lab288 P1 | ecosystem: Host-associated > Arthropoda: Insects > Digestive system > Gut ... | reverse complement strand
AATCCTATATCAATAAATATATTGATATATCAGTAGCTTAAGCTTAGCTAAGCTTAGCAGACAAAACCGATTTGGTTTTTATTCATCCAAAAACATAATTATTCAGTTTTCAAGGAGCGGGGTGGTTTTGTTGTTTTGTTGTTTGGTTTGTTGTTTTGGTTGCTTCGTTGTTGGTTGTTTAGTTGCTTCGTTGTTTTACTTTTTGCATTTGATACTTTTTATTTTATCATTTTACTTTAACAAAATGATAAAGTTGCTTTGTCAAAATGAAGAAATCACTTTAACAAAATGATAAAATTACTTTGTTAAGATGTTGCTTTGTTAAAACGGTTAAAACGGTTAAAACAGTTAAAATGATATAATTACTTTGCCGTATCGAGAAACCGCTTTATCATACTGATAGCAATTTAGCAATGAGAGATGAGAACATTTATTTCATCCAAGAATATTGGTTTTCTTCTCTGTATTTTGCTTTGTGCTGTTGATAGGTCATCGAAGCGACAAAGGATATGATATCATGGATTTGGGGTGGTGTCAAGGGGTTTTTTAATTTTTTTTTAAAAAGTTTTGGGGGTTTTGTTGGGGCAAAAACATTCTATAAAAGGCTTGAAATCAAGGATTGGGGGTTATATCCCTTTTATTGTAAAATAAAAATCCTATAAATATTAGAAAAATTGAAATTAAAATAATTAAGTAAAAGTAATTTACACTATCTATAGGAAGTTCAGGAATATAATGAAATGGCGAAAGATAGCTTATCCAGGCCGGTAATATATCAGGAATTCTTCCCATAAATACCATAAAAAATACAAAGCCAAAATACACCCAAATAATTTGAACATATTTTGGAAGTGCGCCTACCAAAAAAATTGCAAGTGCCATAACCGCCCAAATTGCAGGCAAATAAACAAGATTGGCTTGCAAAACCATGGTTAACGGCAGTTCGCTTGCATCATTTAATACAGCAATTGCAGCAAAGTATAACCCAAAGGCATTAGCCAATTGCATAAACAAACCGGCTGCAAAAGCTATGGCTGCGAAGCCTCCAAAATATGCTATCCTCTTGACAGTTGCAGAAAGTATAACTTCTGTACGATACTCCTTTTCCTCCGTTCTTATTCTAAGTATAATAGCAATAATAGGAAGCAAACCAATTGATGCCATCATAGAATTTTGCATGGCTGCAAAAAGCACAGTTACAGAAAATTCCTCCATAGAGCCTAAAAGCATTTGATAAAATTCATTGGTGGCCACAAAGTCGTCAATATCTCCCAAAATGCTTCCGTAAGATGCACCAAGAATCAGCATCACCGCAACCCACACAACCACAGTGCCGCCAACCAGTCTTTTACTGAGACCAAGAGGGCTAATCAAGCTCTTTTTGGCCTCTGAACGTCCGGGGGCAGATGTAATAAATCCTTGCTCTATATCCCTTAATGAGTTAAGTTTAAACGCAATAATTGTTATAATTCCGGATGCTGCTAATAGTATTACAATCGGCCATATGTAATTTTCCACATATACTTGAGCCCTTAAGACAAGTCCCAAAGGACTTATTAACGACAGCCACTCTGCATTAATATCCCCTGCTGCACGAAGTATATAAAATATCCCCATTGTCAGAAAGGAACACCCCGCTGCTGCTCTGGATGTTGAAAAAAGTTGGGCAAGGAGGGCCGTTATAGACGCAAAAACTAAACCGGTTGTCCCCATAGCCGCCCCAAAAAGCATGGAACCGCCAAGCCCCATGGAATAATCTCCAAAAACATATAATCCCAGCCCAATCAAGACAGATAATATGATATTTATATCCAAAACAAAGAACATAACCGCATTAAGATTAGCCATGCGCCCTATAGGCATTGACCTCAAGACCTCATAACGTCCCATCTCTTCATCGGTGCGAGTATGACGAACAACCAAAAAAATATTCATAACAGCAACAGCCATTGCTGAGAATAACAGCATTGAATTTGAATACATTGCACCCACAGTATAGTTTTTAATGCCATAGACCGGGCCCATCATGGCTATCATTGCCGGATTTTCCATTGTCGCACCCAAAGCGGCACGGGAAGCGGGGTCCATCATTTCCCCCATCGGACCTGCCAAGCCTGCAATAACAGCCACCAAAAGCATAAGCCAAATAACTGAAATCACCCTCTCGCGCCGAAGAATGAAAAATGCCAGAGGCAAAGTATTGTTAAAATTTCCTCTCATTATTGCCCCTCCCTCTTGTAATGCTTCATAAATAAATCTTCCAGCGCAGGCGGCGCAGATTCCAGCATTGTGATGCCAAAACGGCTTATATGTGCCACAACCTCTCCCATATGCACTTTTTCAACTTGAAAGGATATGGCATCACCCAGTTTCACAGTATCAAAAATACCGGGGATTTTGTCAAGCCCTTCTATGGTTCTTTCGGTTTCAATTTTCATAGTATATCGGGTTAGATGGCGCAATTCTGCCAAAGTGCCTGTTTCAACCAATTCACCTTCCCTAATAATGCCAACCCTGTCACAAAGGCGTTCAACTTCACTTAAAATATGGCTGGACAGAAAGACTCCCTTGCCTTTAAATTTCTGCTCCAGCACATATTCTTGAAAAACTTGTTCCATTAAAGGGTCAAGACCGCTTGTTGGTTCATCCAAAATATATAAGTCAACATCAGATGTGAAGGCAGCGATAAGCGCTACCTTTTGTCTGTTTCCTTTAGAGTATGTGCGGCATTTTTTTGTGGGGTCTAAATTAAAATCATCAATAAGTTTCTTGCGCCTAGCTTTGTCATATGTCCCCCTTAAGCCCACAAAAAGGTCAATAACTTCGCCTCCGGTAAGATTTGGCCACAAATTGACATCGCCGGGTACATACGCTATGCGTTTGTGTATATATACAGAATCGCGCCAAGCATCTTTGCCAAAGACCTTTGCCTCTCCTGATGTAGCTTTCAGTATACCCAAAAGAACGCGAATGGTAGTTGATTTCCCTGCGCCGTTAGGGCCTATATATGCAAAAACTTCACCTTCATTAACTTGTAGATTTATGCTATTTAATGCCGTAAACTTGCCAAAGCGTTTTATTACATTATTAATTTCCAAGCTAATCATAATCTTTCCTCCTTATAAAAAACCGTTTTCATTAAATCCAATAGTTTGTAAAATTCTTCTACAAATTCATCAAATTTTTCGGCATCTTGTTCCATCTGCAAATCCATAACAAGGCCATTTCCGGCCCAACCTATAAACTTTCCAATTATATACGGTTCTGCATCCTCACGAAATTTAGAAAAATCAGTGTCCTTCATCAGCAATTCTTTACCCAATTCTATGCTTTCGCCAATCAGCTCCTTAATTTCCTCCGCCACATCCTTATCCTTTTCATAATACATGCTTACAGAAAATTGCAACAATGCGGGATGTTCTTTCAAAATAGCCGCTTTTATCTCGGTTCCCATTTTCACTTTCTTAAAAAAATCTTTTTCGCTTTTGTCAAAATGAGTATTTATTTTATTCATAACTGTTTTTTGCGTAAGTTCGCATAAATACAAATACAGATTTTTTTTGCTGCCAAAATAATATGTTACCATGCCTTTGGCTATGCCTGCTGTCAATGCAATATCTGCCACACTGGCTTTTTTATACCCCATGCGGCTAAAAACAGTAAGGGCAGAATTTATTATGTGTTCTTGCTTTTCTGCTCTTATTTTAAAAAAGTTTTCCATATAATATTCTCCTATCGAACAAATTATATAATACGATTTGGTCTATACAAATCATACTATGCTTCAACAGCTATTGTCAAGAACTATTTTTTATGGTTTAATTAAAGACAATGTATTGAACAAAATCTGTAAAGGAGATGAAGCAAATTTACGAACTTAATAAACACCAAACTCAGCTATATATTTTGATTCTAATTGCTATTTCCTCAGTTGTTCATATACTTCTCGGGATTTATTTTGTATTTATTGGAATGTATTTATTAGCCGCCATAAGTATTTTTGACATTATGGTTTATTTGTCGGCCTTTTTTATAAATAAAGCCGGAAAAACCAGAATATCAAGCTTTATTATAATATTTAAAGTCATGTCCTTTTCATTAATGGCAACATTTCTATTCGGCACAAATGTTCATGCCCAGTGGATTATTTTGCTTGTTATACTTCCAACATCAATGCACATGGATTTCACCAAAATGCAAAGGATTTGTATAATTGCGGTTATACCTTTTGTTGTAAATCTTCAGCTTATACTTCCAATGATATATCCGTCGCCGTTTAATATGGATGACAATATATTTTTGGGGTTTTTCTTCGCTAATATTATTGTGGCAGGTTTTTTTACCGAACTTATTGCCAGCGCCTTTCTTGCCTTTAAGACCGTTGATTCGCATGTAAAAGATATTAAAAATTATAAAAACATGTCTTATATAGACCCTTTAACCAAGATTAACAACAGACGATATGCTGACCATTTTTTTGACAATCTGATTAGCAGCGGTCAGAATATCTCTTGCCTTCTTTGCCTCATTGATGTGGACAATTTTAAAAAGGTTAATGACACATACGGCCACGAAATAGGAGATATTGTATTAACAGCTTTAGTGGATATATTTCAGCAAAATGTCAGGCAAACGGATTTATTGTGCCGATGGGGCGGAGAAGAGTTTTTGATAGGACTTACAAATTGCGGGACAGAAGATGGGCGGGAAATTTTAGAAAAAATTAGAAAAAGTATAGAGGACAAGGTAATTCTCAGTAAAGTGGGTGAAATCAAAATCACCATCACGGGAGGAGCAAGTCTGTTAACTGACGGCCAAATAAAGGCTGTTTTGGATGATTGTGATAAAAAGCTGTATGAAGGCAAGAAAAAAGGCAAAAATGTAATTGTCATTTAGAGCAATAGGTATGTAACAGAAAATTAGACAAAGGGGCTGACCCATGAAAAAGCAAGACATAATGGAAATTAAAATCAGCGAAATGAAATTCCCCAATATTGGTATTGGCACCATAGGAGAAAAGAAAGTGCAGATAAAAGGTGCATTACCGGGGCAGCGTCTTTTGGTTAATATGCGTAGGAGCGGCAAAAAAGCAAAAGGAGAGGTTTTGGAAGTGCTTGAAAAAGCTCCGCAGGAAATTGTGCCCAAATGCTCTGTTTTCGGTTCTTGCGGCGGTTGTTCTTTTCAAAATATACCATATAATTATGAAATAGAATTGAAAACCGAAATGGTTAAAAGAATTTTGGCTCCGTTTGACCTAACAGATTATTTTTTACCCACTATTCCGGCTACTGATACGGAAAGTTACCGCAATAAAATGGAATATTCTTTTGGGGATGATGGGCCGGAGGGCAATCTTACTTTGGGTATGCGAAAAAAAGGAAGTTACTACGAGGCGGTGGATGCAAGAGATTGCCTGATTGCTCATCCTGATTTTGGTAAGATTTTGGCATTTACTCAGGAATATTTCAGAGCAAAAAAAGAAAGTTTTCATCACCGCCGCAAACGCACAGGCTCTCTGCGTCATCTTGTTATTCGCCGCAGTCCGCAAACTAAGGAGATTTTGGTTAATCTTGTAACCATTAGCGGCAGTAATTATAATGACTTTGCACAAAAGCTTCTGGAAGTGCCGCTGGATGGTAAAATTGTGGGCATTTTAAACACCATTAACGACTCCCTTGCAGATGCCGTTATCCCCGAAGAAATTAATATCCTTTATGGCAGAGACTTCTATTATGAACAATTGGGGAATCTCCGTTTTAAGGTATCGGCTTTTTCATTTTTTCAAACCAACAGCACTATGGCCGCAGATGCTTTGTATCCATTGATATCCGATTATATAAGCAGTACTTCTACAGCAACACTTTTTGACCTCTATTGCGGAACGGGAACGATAGGAATTTTTTTGGCAAGTTCTGCCGAGAGGGTTTTAGGAATTGAAATTGTGGAAGAAGCTATTTCTGCCGCTAAAGAAAATGCTTCGCTTAATAATATTAAAAACTGTCAATTTATAGCCGGTGATGTGCGCAAAATGGTTAAAGAACTTGATGAAGCACCGGAAGTAATTATACTTGACCCGCCGAGGGAAGGCATAAACCCCAAGGCTATGCCTGATATTTTGGCCTTTTCCGCACCTGTCATAATATATGTATCCTGCAAGCCCACATCCCTGGCAAATGACCTTCCGGCTTTCTTTGATGCAGGATATAGGCTTACTAAAATTCAATGTGTAGATATGTTTCCTCGTACAGGAAATATTGAGGTGGTGGCAGAGCTGCGCCGCAAATAGTCCGCTAACTGCTGAAATCCTCCAAAGCCCGCATCAGCTCGTCATTACCAATTACCCTAATCCCTTCAAAAAGTCTTTGTTGCTCTTCCAAGGCCAAAGCGGTTACAGGCCTTCCGGTCAATTCCTTTATGCGTCCCAGTCCGTTATCAAAAAATACGGCAATATAACCTTCATGTACGCCGATAACATATTGGCGGTACTCTACATCAGTATTTTGGCGCAGATGAACTTCATAAGGCGTAAAGGACAGCACCTGCCAATCGGCCAAAATCCCTGCAAGGTCTTCTTCTGTCATGCCCAGCAAAAAACCTGTGGGGTATTCAATAACACGTTCAAAATCTCCATGAGAATAATAATAATCATAAATAATTCTGGTTTGCTCGGAAATGCGATAAGGCGTATTATCCCGGCTGTCATAATCGGCGTGATATTCATAATCACCTATGGAAGTACTTGCACTAATAATTGGTATTTCTGCTAATTCCTCCATTAAAATGGACGTATCGAATGCCAAACCCAAACCAACTTCTTCTAAATCTTGCCTTCCGCCTGTGAAGGACGCAAATAGGCCTATCGCAAAGACAAATAATGCGGCAATCATAACCGCCGTAAGTATATGCAAAAGTTTTTTCATAAAGAAAGCTCCCATCTTTTTACAGGGAGCTTTTCCTTTTTATTAATTTTTTATACTTTCCTAATCAGGAATTATCAAAACAGTACCGGCCCCCAAAGCAGGAACCTGCGCTTCAGTCAAATTATTTGCGGCCAAAATATCCATCCAGCGGGTACCGTCGCCGTAAATAAGTACGGCTATATTCCAAAGGGTGTCGCCTTGCTGCATGGTGTATACACGCTGTCCCTGGGCGTTGATAGTGGTATGCGGCAAATTCGCAGGCGTTTGCAAGTCAGGCGGCCCTGCCACTTCTGTGCCGCCCGCATCTTCGTTGTTACCCTCTGTTTCTCCTGCATTATGTCCCGGCCCTGCTGATGTACCTTGACTAAACTCCAATGCAATTTCCAGGCGCTCTATTTCTTCATTTTGAAGCATTATTTGCGATTCCATCTCATCATAACGCAAACGCAGCCGCTCCATTTCAACCAATTGTCCGCCAAAAGCATAAATTTCAGCATTTGCTTGATTAAGCTGACCTCTCAAAGAAGTAACCTGCCAAACAAATATTGAAATAATCATTAAAAAAATAATAAGAACAATGGCCGCCACATTGCGTATATTTATAGGAGGATTAGGCTTGCGGCCGACACGTATATATTCTTCCGCATCTCTTACAGGCGGGTTTTCCGGGCGATGTGTTTCAACATAACGTCTTTCGCCGCGGCCTGTAATTTCAGATATCTTTTCATTCAGTTTCCTGTCCCTTTCCAAAATAGCTTCTTCTCTGACGGCCCGAACCCGTTCTTGTTCCAGTCTATTCGCTCTTTCGGTGGATTCTATGTATGTAGCATATTCTTTATCCGGGTCCGGTTCACGCCTATGGGATGTTCCCGCCCTGGACCTGCTGTATTCATAAGGAGGACGCATTTCCACAGGTCGGCTTTCTTTGGGCATGCGCTCTTTGACAGGTCTTTCCGTAGAATTTTCATCGCCAAAAAGAGAGCCTACGGCTCGTTGAGAGAAGCTTTCCGTTGACCCATACTTCTCTTCAAAATTTTCCTGTTTTTTATCGTCCATTATGTCTGAAGAATACTCTTCATTTCTCTTGTCGCTCAAATTATCACCCATTTTGGACACAAAAGTTTTAATTTTAACATGCCCTAAATACATAATAATATTTTTTGTGACAGATGTCAACGTATTTTATTGTAAAAATAATTTTCTATAGCGAATTAACCGAAGTGCAAATACTCAGATTGCAGACAAAGAATATTTCGAAACAAAACCAATCCGCAATCTCACGCACTACGCCTTCAATTTCCGCTAATCAAACTTCATAAACCTCTTTTTTCCGTTTGTGCGCCGCAAGCGGCAAGAAAAACATCATTATACATAATATAATCCCTTTTCTTTTCATGACCGCCCTACCCTTAAAACTATTGTGTATTCTTCAAATCATCAAGCGATAACGAAAACGCCGCCAAACAATTATCCAAAAAATATTTAAGTTCTTCGTTGTCTATACTTTCAATCTCTTTGCATATATCTTTAAAAGCCGGCTGAAATTCTTTGTTTCCGGCATTTATTTCAAGCATACACTTTATATATGCACAAAGCTTATCGGAGATTTTTAATATTTTTCTTTCTTCGTCAGATAAACTTGTTCCGTTAAGATATGAAGAATACTCCTCTTGCAAATCATTAGGCAAATATGTTATTATTTTTTCGGATGCCGCAATTTCAATTTGCTTGTAAATATTTCTCATGTCATCATTAAAATACTTTATTGGAGTAGGCAAATCCCCGGTCAGTACTTCAGCCGCATCATGATATAAAGCGCATACAGTCAATTTATCAATATTATATTCCTTTCCAAAATACCGATTTCCAATTAACGCAAGAAAGTGCGCAATAAACGCACATTCTACAGAGTGCTGCATAACATCTTCTTTTTGTGTGTTAAACTTTAAGCCCCATCTATTAATATATTTCATGCGGAATATTAAAGGGATAAAAGCATTTTCCATTCAAATTGCCCCTTTTTGCTTTTGTTAGCTTAGCTTAGCTTAGCAATCAACTTTAAATGTCTAATTTATTCTGCGGTCATATTCCAAAATGCGTCTGACTTTCTCCAAGCTTGTTTCATCAGGAGAGGGTGTATTTGATAATTGGTAACTGATACCCAAGTCCGCCCATTTATATTCCCCCATCTTATGAAACGGCAGAACTTCTATTTTTTCGATATTTTCAAAGCCTGATAAATATTCCTTCATTTGTTTTATATGGTCAAAATTATCGGTTAGGCCGGGCACCAGAACAAAGCGTATCCAGGTGGGCACTTTTTGCTCTTTGGCAATGTCCAGCATGCGCAAACTGGCGTCAATATGTGCCCCGGTAAGGTTTTTGTAAGTGTCCGGGTCTAAGGATTTTATATCTAGCAGCAGCAGGTCAGTATTATAAAGAGCTTTTCTGGCATTGCCCTCACCGGTAAAACCCGCCGTATCAAGGGCAGTATGTATGCCTTTTGCTTTTAGGGCCGCCAGAAGCTCTATCAAAAATTCAGGCTGCATAAATGGTTCTCCCCCGGTTATGGTAACGCCGCCGCCCGAAAAGCGCATAAATGATTTATAGCGCAAAACATCGTCCAAAAGTTCTGCAACGGTCATTTCTTTGCCGCCGATAAGCTTCCATGTGTCAGGATTATGGCAATATAAACAGCGTAAGGAACAGCCCTGAAAAAAGATGATATACCTTATCCCCGGGCCGTCCACCATGCCTGCTGTTTCTACTGAATGTATATATGCTTTAAGCTCGCTTGTCTGCGCCATTTTGACCTCTCATTTTCTACGCTTGTATGCTTTTTCATTGCCGCGCTTAAAATTGCCCGTAGCTTTTGCCATAACCAATTGGGCTTCTTTGCCCTGGGTACCTGAAATATCAGCAATAAAAGCTTCGGCCTTATTGCCGCTTAAGGTTGTGACTTGTTTGCCGTGATAAGAAATAAATACTTTTCTGTCCTTTGTAATTCTGTAAGCAAAGACTTCTTCATCAAGAACCCCTCTTTTGTCTATTGGATTATCCATTATTGCTCCTTTGATTCGGGCGGTAAATTGCCGGCCCCGCGTAAAAGCCGGTAAATACGCATACCATCACTGGGCATGCCCGAATAACCGGCAAGTGACGATGGGTAAACCATCGGTATGGCGGTTATAACCAATACGACAATATTCATATTTATTGCCATTTGGGATATGCCAGCTATATTTCCGCTTAAATGCGGCATTGCAAAAATAAGCGCAGTCAAAATTATGATATTAACAATTATTCCGCCCGCACACCACATCACCATATGTCCTTTCGGTGCAGGCACAGACTGCCATTTAACATGCCCTCCCCAGAAGAACCAGCGGTTTATTATAAATCTTTCCGTTGTAAATATGGGTTTGCCTATGCCCATTGTAATGCTCCAGGATTTTTTTCCGGAAAACAAACGATACATAACAATATGCCCAATCTCATGCAATAAAGTTATAAAAAACATCAAAGCCAAGGCAATAGCTACTCTAAACACAGTATTAACAAGCTCTGCAAATGCCTGCACCATAAATCCCCCCGCTTGCCGCTTAATCCAAAACCCATTCAAACTCAAATTCATGGACTATCGGAATCCCATCATTTCCAATAAGTGGTATTTGTGATTTTAGCTTCCTTGATTCTTCAAGCGCATTTAAACGAACAGCACAAAGCGAAAAACCAATGCGCTGATAAAAGCGAATTGCATTGGTGTTGTCATTTGTAGTTACAAGCCATATCCGCTTACAATTGGCAGCTTTGGCAGCTTGAATTACCGCCTTAACCAATGCACCTCCTATGCCCTGTTTCTCACGCAGACTCTCCAAAACAGAAATTTCGCAGTCATTATTTTCAAAATGATACAAAATATATCCAAGAATTTCTCCGTCTTTTTGCGCAGCAAAACCGTGGTGGTAGCGCGTATCATGCAAAACACCTCTTGTAACAACAAACGGCCCTGCCCAATTCTCGGCAATTTGCTTGTTTATAAAATCTCTGTAAAGCTCGTTTATTGGCTCAATGCTATACATCATTACATTCTCTCATGGAATGTCCTATGAATAACATCCAACTGCTGTTCCCTCGTCAATTTAACAAAATTAACCGCATAACCCGAAACCCTTATGGTGAGCTGCGGATACTTTTCCGGCTGCTCCATAGCATCTAAAAGCGTTTCTTTATCAAACACATTGATGTTAATATGATGTCCGTTATCATAAAAATATGCATCCATCAATCCCGCAAGATTGCTGTATCTTTCATCTTCTCCCTTGCCTAAAGCTTTAGGAATAATACTAAAAGTATATGAAATACCATCCTGCGAATAAGCATAAGGCAATTTGGCCACAGAAGCCATTGATGCAACCGCACCTTTTTTGTCGCGCCCATGCATTGGGTTAGCACCCGGAGCAAAAGGCTCACCGGCTTTGCGTCCGCAAGGCGTTGCACCTGTCTTTTTGCCGTAAACCACATTGGAAGTAATTGTAAGAACAGACAATGTAGGTACAGAAGCCCTGTAGGTCGGCTGTTTTTGCAATTTTTCCATAAAGAGCCTTACAATATCATTGGCAATTTGGTCCACTCTTTCGTCATTATTGCCGAAAGCGGGATAATCCCCTTCCACTTGATAATCCACAGCAATGCCCTTTTCATTGCGAATAGCTTTAACACGGGCATATTTAATTGCAGAAAGTGAATCTGCAACAACCGAAAGGCCTGCAATGCCGCAAGCTTGAGTGCGCAATATATCTCTGTCATGCAATGCCATTTGAAGAGCTTCGTAATTGTACTTATCATGCATATAATGAATGACATTCAAAGTGTTTATATATAATGTAGACAACCATTCAAGCACTTGGTCAAATTTTCTATATACTTCGTCATAATCCAGATACTCACCGGAAATAGGGGCAAATTCGGGGGCAATCTGCTCTCCTGTCAATTCATCTTTGCCGCCGTTAATTGCATAAATAAGAGCTTTAGCCAGATTGGCTCTGGCACCGAAAAACTGCATTTGCTTGCCGGTGCGCATGGCAGATACGCAACAGGCAATAGAATAATCATCACCCCAATAACTGCGCATAAGGTCGTCATTTTCGTATTGAATGCTGCTCGTATCTATACTGGCTTTAGCACAGAATTTTTTGAAGTTTTCGGGCAGCTTCACACTCCAAAGCACAGTAAGGTTAGGCTCGGGAGCAGGCCCCAAATTATACAGCGTATGCAGAAAACGGAAAGAATTTTTTGTAACCAATGTACGCCCGTCTTCACTCATGCCGCCGATAACTTCAGTAACCCAAGTAGGGTCGCCGGAAAACAGCTGATTGTACTCTTGTGTACGCAGAAAACGTATAATGCGCAGTTTCATAACAAAATGGTCTATATATTCCTGCGCCTGACTTTCTGTTATAATACCTTTCTTCAAATCACGCTCTATATAAATATCAAGGAAAGATGATACGCGCCCAAGAGACATCGCCGCACCGTCCTGCTGTTTCGTTGCGGCCAAATATGCAAAATACGTCCATTGAATGGCTTCTTTGGCATTTGCCGCAGGCTTTGATACATCAAAACCATAGGAAGCCGCCATTTTTGCAAGGTCAATTAAAGAGCGTATTTGTTCATTAAGTTCTTCACGCAAGCGAATGGTATCCTCGTCCAGAGAATTTACTTCCGTACGCAAAAGCTCCTGATTTTTATCGGCAAGAAGAAAATCTGTTCCATACAGGGCAAGGCGGCGATAGTCACCTATAATACGTCCACGGCCGTAAGCATCAGGCAGGCCGGTTATTATACCGCTTGAGCGGGCTTTACGCATATCGGTGGTATATGCATCAAAAACACCGTCATTGTGTGTTTTTCTATATTGTGTATAAGCTTTTTCGGTATTTGAATCCAAGTCATAGCCATAAGAATTTAAAGCAGATTGAATAACCCTTATGCCGCCCTGCGGAAAAATATTGCGCTTTAGCGGCGCATCAGCCTGAAGCCCTACAATCTGCTCCAATTCTTTATCTATATATCCCGGCCCATGAGAGATAATTGTGGAAGGTATGGACGTTTCCACATCCAAAATACCCTTGGCAGTTTCTTCCTTTGTAAGCTCGCAAAGCTTTTCCCATAGGTCAGTGGTACACTGTGTAGGGCCTGCAAGAAAATCAAAATCCCCTTCATATGGTGTTAAATTCTTTTGAATAAAGTCACGTACATTAACTTGCTTAGACCAATTGCCTGTTTCAAAGCCCTGCCATGCATTTGCAAAAATATCACTTTTAGTAAAATCATTCATATTTAAACACCTCATTAGGATTAGTATTTTCTTAGAAACACATAATTATTTTATCATTATTATTATCTTCTTGCAAGACAAAAATAGATATGCTAGAATGAGCATTATTGCTATTTATAGGAGGCAGATGTCTTTGGAAAGAAAAACTATGAAAGCTATTGTTAAAGCAGAGGCAAAGCATGGAGGTCTGGAGCTTAGGGATGTAGAAATACCGCAAATAGGTAAAAATGACGTACTGGTTAAGATGCGCAAAAATGGCATTTGCGGCACAGATTTGCATATTTACAAATGGGATGCCTGGGCACAGCGAACTATCAAAACCCCTATGACAATTGGCCACGAATTTGTGGGCACCATCGAAGCTCTGGGAGAAAATGTAACCGGTCTTGAAATTGGGCAGCTTGTTTCCGGTGAGGGTCATGTGGTTTGCGGCCATTGCCGCTGGTGTATTACAGGGCATCAGCATCTTTGCCGAGCAACAAGGGGCATAGGTGTAAACCGCGATGGTGTTTTTGCGGAATACGCATCCATTCCCGCCGCCAATATTTGGCCTTGCGACCCCTCTATACCAGAAAATGTATTGGCAGTACTTGACCCATTGGGCAATGCTGTACACACTGCATTTTCTTTCCCCATTTTAGGCGAAGATGTACTTATAACAGGGGCCGGGCCTATTGGTCTTATGGCTGTTCCTGTGGCGAAGATGGCAGGAGCAAGAAATATCGTTATTACTGCCCGCAGGGATGCGCCGCTTGAACTTGCCAAAAAACTGGGGGCAACCCGCACCGTCAATGTTACAAAAGAGAAAATAAGCGATGTTTTTGAAGAGCTGAACATGAAAGAAGGCTTTGATGTGGGCCTTGAAATGTCAGGCAGCCCGCAAGCTTTCTCTGATATGGTGGTAAATATGGCCAATGGCGGCAAAATTGCTATTTTGGGCATTTTTGCCGAAGACGTTAAACTGGATTGGGATAAAGTAATTTTCCGCATGCTTACTTTAAAGGGCATATATGGAAGAGAAATGTTCGATACATGGTATAAAATGACAGCATTGCTTCAATCCGGTTTGTCTGAAATGATTGAACAGGTCATTACACATGAATATCATTATACAGAATATGAAAAGGCCTTTGAAGTTATGATTAAAGGCGAAAGTGTTAAGGTTGTGCTTAATTGGGATTAGTAGCTTTTCAACTGCCGAAAAGGAGGAGGAAATATGAAAACAGCATATAATCATTGGGCGGTAACAGCCCAAGAAATAAAAGATTCCGGGCTTTGGAAAACAGAGCGCATTATCACCACGCCTCAATCATCTTCTATTGATACAACCGCCAAAACAAACCTTATCAACATGTGCGCCAATAACTATCTTGGCTTGGCGAACAACGAAGAGGTGAAAGCAGCGGCCAAAGCAGGCATAGACCGCTGGGGCTACGGCCTTTCAAGTGTTCGCTTTATATGCGGCACACAGGAACTTCATAAAAATTTAGAAACAAAACTTTCAGAATTTTTGGGAACAGAGGACACTATTCTCTATTCCTCATGCTATGACGCAAACGGCGGTCTTTTTGAAACCATTTTAGGTCCGGAAGACGCCATCATCAGCGATGAACTTAACCACGCCAGCATAATTGACGGCGTTCGACTATGCAAGGCAAAGCGTTTCCGCTATAAAAATAACAATATGGAAGAACTTGAAAACTGTTTAAAAGATGCCGCAGACTGCCGCATAAAAGCCATTGTAACAGACGGCGTATTTTCAATGGACGGCATTATCGCCAATCTTGCAGCAGTTTGCGATTTAGCTGAAAAATATGATGCCATTGTCATCGTAGACGACAGCCACGGTGTTGGAGTTATCGGCGACAACCTTAAAGGCGCGCATGAACATTGCGGCGTTATGGACAGAATTGACGTACTTACAGGCACCTTGGGCAAGGCCCTTGGCGGCTCCAGCGGCGGCTACACCAGCGGCAAGAAAGCCATTATAGACATTCTGCGCCAACGCTCCCGCACATATCTATTCTCAAATACTCTGTCCCCTATTATCGCCAGCGGGTCTCTTACCGTGCTGGATATGATAAGCCGTTCCGGAGAGCTTGCGGGGAAACTTAAAGAAAACACCGCATACTTCCGCAAAGGCCTTGTAAGCCTTGGCTTTGATATTGTAGAAGGCACGCATCCAATCGTCCCCATTATGACTTATGACGAGCTTGTTGCCGGAAAATTAGCTGAAAAAATGCTTGAAAAAAATGTCTATGTAATCGGCTTTTTCTATCCTGTTGTGCCTAAAGGCAAAGCCAGAATACGCACACAGGTTTCTGCCGCACATACTAAAGAGCAGTTGGATTATGCGCTTAATGCTTTTAAGGAAGCGAAACAAGAGTTAGGGATTTAAGAAGAATGTATAGCATAACGGGAAGGAAATTGATTTTAGTAGCCGGGTTGTTGCATATAATCTTCAGCATTGGTTCCGTCGGCGTGGCTGTTGTTGAAATAAGCGCAATATCGTATAGTGATATACATTTAATGAGTTTGCCCGATGCATTGCCCAGAATCTCATGGATGGGTCATTATTGGCTGGTTTTAATAATATCCCTATGTAATTTTGCAATTGGTTTTATTGCATTAAAATACCGCTTAAATTTTGATAAGACAAAACTGCTTCTTATGGTATCTGTTGCAGGTATTGCTATATATACCGCTTTTGTTGTGTTTTCGGGATACGATGAAGCCTATTACAGAAACACTCTTTGGGTCTTTCCGGCTGCTTTTGCTGTTCAAATCCTTTATTTTATTGGCGCCTTATCAAATTTTATCGCATATAAGAAATATAATATGAATTAATATCTCGTCAGGGCGGCCATAGCCGCCCTGAGTTTGCTTATAGACCAAGTATGTCTTTACGTATTACTTGTTTAAGCATTCCGAACCAAAGTCCGCACCATCAATATAAGCCCTTCAGTCACCATTTCCATAGCCATTGACGGCACATTGGGCTTATCAACCACCTGCTGCGGAAGATATGGTATATGCACAAAGCCTGCCCGCATAGGGATTTTGTTTGTGCATATATAATGCAATGCACCGTAAATCAAATGATTGCAAACAAAAGTACCGGCGGAATTTGATATTGAAGCAGGAATCCCCGCTTCTGCCAACCTCTGCTGCATTTCTCTTATGGGCAGGGTAATAAAATAGGCATCGGGACCGTCTTTTACATTTTTTTGCTCTATCGGCTTATTGCCTTCATTATCCGGCATGGAGGTATCCTCGCAGTTTATCGCAATTCTTTCCAAGGCAATGCCGGCTCTGCCTCCGGCTTGGCCCACGCAAATAAGGGCACAAGGACGCTCCCTTTCTAAAATGTCACATAGCATATTAATGCTTTTCCCAAAAACCGTTGGTATTTCGGCTTTAATTATTTCTACTCCGTCAATCTGCGCCGGAAGGGCCTTTACAGCCATTATAGAAGGATTGGCAGATTCTCCGCCAAAGGGGTCAAATCCTGTAAATAGAATCTTTTTCATATTACTCTCCTTTGTTAATCTGTTGTATTTTTTTGCGCCCTCCCATATAAGGCCTTAACGCCTCGGGAATATTAACGCTTCCGTCTGCATTTTGATGATTTTCCAGCAATGGAATTAATATACGGGGAGAGGCAATGCCTGTATTGTTAAGCGTAAATACATACTGTTTTCTGCCGTTGCCATCACGATAACGAATCCCCAAACGCCTTGATTGAAAGTCGGCAAGGGTTGAGCAGGAATGTGTTTCGCAATAAGCATTCCTGCTTGGCATCCACGTTTCTACTTCGTGTTTTCTAATCTGCCCTATACCAATTTCGCCGGTGCAGGCCAAACAAACCCTATAGGGCAATTCTAATGCTTGCAGTATTAATTCTGTATTTTCCAATATTTCATAATGCAAGCTTTCGGCCTTTTCGTGGTCTGCTTCACAAAATACAACCTGTTCCACTTTTTGAAATTGATGCACGCGGTATAATCCCTTGGAATCCCTTCCGTAAGTACCCGCTTCCCGTCTATAACATGAGGAAATTCCGGCATATCTTAAAGGCAGCTCGGATATTTCCAATAATTCGTCCTGATGATAGCCTACCAGAGAAACCTCTGATGTGCCTGCCAAAAATAATTCATCTTCAGGTATAGCATAGGCCTGGTCATAACCTATGGGGAAGTACCCGCTTCCTATCATAGCCTTTTCCCTGACAAGCTGCGGAACTGACATGGGTACAAGTCCGCGGGACGACAAAAAATCAATAACATAACGGCAGACTGCCATTTCTAAAAATACCGCATCATTTTTTAGGAAGTATGAGCGGCTTCCCGCCACTTTTGTTCCTCTCTTAACATCAAGCATATCATGAATTTCGCATAGCTCAATATGGTCACGGAACGAAAAGTCAAAAGACGGTATTTCACCCACTTTGCGCAATTCCACATTGTCTTCTTCGCCTTTTCCTACAGGAACTTCCGGCGACGGTACAGAGGGGACATGCAGCATCAAAAAGTCAAATTCAGTGCGGATATTGCGTGCATTTGTTTCATTATAAGATAAATCATTCTTTAGTAACCGCACTTGTTCCGTAAGTGATGCTTTTTCACCGCTATCGCTCGCCGATTGAACAAGTTTGGATAAACGATTGCGTTCAGTGCGCAAATCATCAATCTTTTTTGAAACCTCCCGCAATGACACATCCAAAGCAAGCAGACGGTCAATATCTACAGGCATAGCTTTATTAATTGCTGCCTGTTTAACAATATCCGGGTTTTCTCTGATATAAGCAATGCTAATCATAAGTTTTACTCCCTCCATAGTTGTTATTAAAAACAAAAAACTCCCGTCCGCAAAGGGACGAGAGATAGCTCCCGTGGTACCACCCAACTTTCCGTGCAAACACACGGCTCTTTAGCGCTGTAACCGGCTGCCCGGGCTGATTCATCACCAGCTTCCTCCAGAGCGGAAACGAAGTTAAAGCCAATCTTGGCTTGCACCACCCGCCAAGTCTCTGAAAATGCCTTTAAAATCTGTTCTCTTTCATCGGAATATTTGATTTAATAACTATATTAACACATAGATAATTGTCTTGTCAAACAAAATTTTAATTGAAATTACGCCAAAGTCACGCTATAATAGTTTTAGTGATTACATATTTAAGGAGAAAAATTATGAGAAATTTTGAAGATTTAAAGCAGCTTCTTATCCGGGTAAAAAATAATGATTACAGCGTGCCGGACGGGGTTGACTTAGACAGTATAATAGACGATATGTTAAAGTTTATCGGGCATACCGATGCAGAGCTTAGAGATGAATTGATATACACCACTTTTGTACAATGGTGCGAGATAAAAGAGATTGTTTCAACAGAACAGATGAAATACATACTTAACATCTGCCTTGACGAACAGCATTTATTTTTTGGTATCGGTGAAAAGGACACAGATTCAGTATTTACTCGCTCTTTTTCTTCATTGCTGATAAATGTTGCTTTTTGTGTACACCATGAAAACCCTTTCTTGGCCGCGAAGGACATACACGGCATTAAAGAAGCCGTTTTACGTTATATAAGCCAAGAAAAAGATTACCGCGGTTATGTTGCCGGAAAGGGCTGGGCTCACGCCATAGCTCATATAGCCGATGCTTTGCTTACTATCGCCGATGTTAATAAAGCTATTGATGTGGATGGCAATTACAATATCGGGCGCGAGGGACTGATGGAAGTATTGCAGGCGGTCAAATCTTTAGTTTGCAATAAGGAATACGTTTACACTGCCGAAGAGGACGAACGCTTAGTAATACCTTTTATGGTGGCGACCGACCACAAAATTCTTACCTCCAAGGAGCTAATCGGCTGGATTAATAGCTTTAACGCAGGAGATAAAGAATATCGGAAAGGAACCATGCCGAATGATTATTACCTGTATATCAATCGTAAAAACTTCATGAGAAGTCTTTATTTTAAGCTGCAAAGCCAGATAGAAACTGAAGGATTTGAAGAAATATGTAAGTTTATGCTTGGTTTTCTTGTGGATGCAGACGATTGATGGACTGACCTTAAATTAAGATGACGTGTTGCGGACAGTTTTTACCTTGAAATACACTTTATAAATTTACTAAAAAAGTTCTTGACATAATGGCATACACTATGTTATCCTAACAAAAGGATAACATAGTGTATGCCATTATTAAAGGAGGGGTATTTATGCAGCAAGCATCTGATTATGAACTGGAGCTTATGAAAATTATCTGGGCAAACGGCGGTGTGGCTTTATATGCCGAAATTGTTGCGGGTCTGGAAGCTAAAGGAAATTCTTGGACGAAAAATACAATCATCACATTGCTGTCACGCTTAAATGAAAAAGGTATGCTTACCGCAAGCAAAAGCGGGCGGCGCAATACATATACAGCTATTGTGGCAGAAAGTGAATATCAAGCAGACCAAACCATGCGTTTTCTTGATAAGATATTTGAAGGTGATACTAAGGGTCTAATTTCAACACTTATTCAAAAGGATTTGCTGTCTTCTAAAGATTATGACGAATTGAAAATGCATTGGAAAGATGGTGAGCAAGCAAAATGAATACATTTATATTGACAATTTTATCGCTGTCACTTTCCGGCGGGATATTTATTGCTGTTTTATTTTTGTGCAAGCCTTTTTATAGGGAAAGGTTAAGCAAAAAGTGGCAGTATTATATTTGGTTGATAGTGGTTATGCGTCTGCTTTTGCCGTTTTCTTTTGAAGTAAATCTTATAGGAAGCCTTTTTGGAGAAATCATCCAAATTAATTCAGCTATTTTTGAGGAAGCGGAATCGGGTGATATCGTCACATATAACGAAGTTCAGATAGTTGTTCCAAATATGCCGGGCACACAAATCGATTCTCCGAATATCCCTAACAACACTAACGAGCAAGTAATTGACTTGCGCCCCGCGGTTGATATTTACAATTCACAAATAACTAACGCATATCAACAGACCGATATTAGGGATGCAGCAGCAGCAAATATCTGGCTGGTATGGCTTATTGCAGCCATTGCACTACTTGTCCGCAAAATCACAATTTACCAAGGCTTCGTCCGTTATATTAAAGCCGGGCGTATACCTGTGGATAATATTGAAAATTTAGAGAAATTTGGCAAAATTGTGGAAGAAATGAACATAAAAAGAACTGTTGGCTTTTATACAAACAGCCTTATATCGTCTCCTTTGCTGATTGGCTTCTTTCATCCATGTATTATTCTACCCAGCTTAAACATTTCAGAATCTGACTTTAGAAACACAATATTACATGAATTAACCCATTACAAACGCGGCGATATGTTTTATAAATGGCTGGTTCAGCTAACAATCTGCCTGCATTGGTTTAACCCCCTTGTCTATTTAATGGGCCGAGAAATAAACAATGCCTGCGAATTTTCCTGTGACGAAGCGGTTATTAAAAATTTGGACTACAGCGGAATGAGGGCATATGGCGATACACTGATAAATGCTTTGGGCGTAGGCGGGGAGTATAAAAATTCCCTTTCGTCCGTGACTCTTAATGAAAATAAGAATATATTGAAAGAAAGGCTGAATATGATTATGAAGTTTAAAAAGAAATCCAAATTTGCTATTGCATGTGCTGCGGCTGTAACATTGATTTTTGGTATAGGGGCAGGCACCGCCGGCGCTTATGGAGCAGAGAGCCCGTTTGCAAGCAGACAAAATGCCCACGAAATTATTGGTGAGGTAATCGGAAACTCATCTGTAAATGATGATAATATTGTAATAAATTTAAGCAATGCAGAAAATCGGCAAATTTCCCGGGCAGGTTCATTTCAAGCAAGAGATAATCAAATTTTGATTTTAAGAATAACATCATCAATAATCGGCGGCACAGTTGACCTATTCTTATTTGCCCCCGACGGCACAGAGCATAGAATTACTGTTGGCGCAACAGCTCTTACTACACGTCAGATAGAGCTTACAGAAGGTCTTTGGGCTTATAATGCTTTCGGGATGTTTAGAGGCGGCGGTGATATAAATATCGTTGGACGTTTAAGCGAAAGTGATTTGGGGCAATCAAGTACAAATACCGTCACGAACGAAAATGAGGATTCAGTTCCTGACAGGGCAACCATACCAATTAACCCCACCATATCAAGGGAAAGGGCATTAGAAATTGGCGGTGAATATATTGGCTCACGCCCAGTTATAACCTTGCCTCCAAGCATTGAATGGGCGCATGGTCGCTGGGTATGGGTTGTTTGGCTTTTACATGAACAAAATAATTGGGAAACCAACATTATGCAAATTGACGCAAATACAGGCGAGGTTTTGGGTCATGTGAGCGGTCGAGGGAACGAATTTTATCGTGCAATAACCCCTAGTGGTGAGGTCGAAGGCACGCAAGGAGCGGACATAGAGAGAGTTGCATCCGAAGTAGTTGAAAGTAACATACCTATAATCAACGGTGATTTTGAACTGCACATACCTTTTATTGCCGTTGGTGAAGAAATATTGGTGGGGCGATTAAATCTTGAGCAAGGGCAAGCTTATCGAAAAACCGCTTTCGCGGCACAAGCCAATGGTATTTTTATAGGAGTTAGAGATGTCATCAATACCGAAGGTATCCAAGACTGGAATTGGAGTTCATATTTTGCAAGCCAGGCAGGGATGGCAGTCGTTTCCACTGCAATCCATCAAGGTGAGCCGTTTGTATACCTATTTGTGGGCAGTTGCCCTCTTAGTGCTAATCCGACAGATTTAACAGATGTAACAATTCGCTTGACAATGCTATCAGATTCACAACCGAACGAGCAGAGCTATACAACACCAAATGATAATGAAAATTCTATGGTACTAAGCATTTACAACACAACAAATGCATTACGTCGGACGATGGAAATTGATATACCTCATATGTATACGACAAGTCGTTTTGTTCCTTTCAGCCCTCTTTTTATTGAACCTTTGATGGTGCGCCCGGGGGATATAGTAACTTTTGATTTATCAGCGGATATAGGCACTCCTTTTGTGGGTCTTTCAACTATAAAGTTTGATAATCCGGCGGGTATAGCCGTACAAGTTGGAAATACCGGAAGAATAGAAACCAGCAGTACAGAACCTCAATATATATTCATATTTACACACACAGATATTGGCGAACCTGCAGCCACATCTTTAAGGGGGACAATTATTGTTGAAAGAACTAATCCTTAGCCCCAATAAACACAGTTGCTATATTTTTGTTCCATTTGCCTACTTGACAAATCAATCCGTTGTTGGAGCAAACAGATTTTAAGAATGTAAAATACACCTATCGTTAAATGTCCTTTTTATTCAATACAACATGCCTTTTTTCGTTTAAACTGATACTTGGAAATATTTTTCCACCAGACCTGCTCGTAAACCATAAACCAGCCCCAGCTCAAAATTATGAACCCCACATATCAAAGAAATGCGCTTGTGATGCTTTCGCTGTTTGTTGCGGTAACGACCTTGAAACATCTTGAAGCGTTTAATGCGGCGGTTTATATGTTCTATGAATATGCGAAACTTTGACAGGTTGCGGTTGAACGCCTTTTGCTCTTTTGTTAGCTTGCCGCCTTTGGGTTTCTTGTAAGGGGTTATTGAATTTTCGTGAATATCACAGATGCCTTGATAGCCCTTATCGCCCACTAAGAGAATAAATCTAAACAGGCGAACACCGCTTTGTCTGAAAAGCTCCATATCGCGGGTTTTGCCTTTACCTTGGCGGACACAGATGACTTGACCCGTTGCACCGTTTATGATGAGTTGTTCTTTGACGGTGTGACATTTGTGCTTGCCTGAGTACGATTGCTTTTGTTTTTTGAGGTCGTTCGATTTCTTGTTCGGTAGCATCTATGATTATAATTTCTATGTCTGTATTGGGGCTTGCAAGCTCACGCTTACCGGGCAAGGAAAATGCTCCATCTTGCAAAGAGTGTCCTTTGCCCATTTGACAGCAAGACTTATACAGCTTTTAGCTATATTGTAGTCAAACCCGATGTGAGCCATTATACGATATTCGCGATAGTAGCCAAGAGTGATGACCGGTCTATCCAAAACACTTAACTTCGGAGGTCTGCCGCCTTGCTTATGCAATCGCTCATAAGCCTCCTACAAAATGGCTGGCATTGCTTCAAAGGTTGGTTTTTTTAATCCAAAAATCTGCTGATATTCGTTATCTTTTAATTTTGATATGCGTGTGATATTATCCATGTGTTGAATTATAACAGATTTTGGGAGGAATTACAAGGTTTTCGGGCAGGTCTATTATATGGTTAAGGACAATTTATCGCATGGATGCGCCAACAAACTTATTCCATCACGGGTATAGTTTGCAAGGCGCTTTTATTTTTAGTATAATAGAAAGGGCTGCGAACAGAAAGCAAGTCTTGATATTCGTGATTAAATAAAGTAATTATTTCACTGTGACGAAATGAACACCCCGGATGCGCCTTTTTTGGCGGCGCATTTTATTTATTCGATAAAGGAGAGATGCAATGATTAGCAATGTTAACACCACTTCAACCACACTTTGGCCGAGTGTAAGCAGACAATCAAATAACCGACAACAGTCGCCTAATGCTCCACAAGGCTTTGGCCGCATAAGTCCTGAATTGTCATCAACTGTTCCCGGCTTAAGCATAGAAAATTAGAACTGTCTAAAATATTAAAATAGTCTGTTTGCATATTTATATTTGAACGAATAAAAATTACAGAATCAAAGGGACTTTTAGTTATGAAGGTAAAGGGTAAATATGCAAAATCTTATTAAGGAATTTATATTTTGAAAAGGAGAGCGGTATGCCGAAATATGATGAACAAACGTTAAAGAACATTTGCCTTAAAGGCGATTACAAACTGGTTGTATCTTACTTATCCGACCTTGATGACGGAAATGAATTACTTGAAAAGTATAAAAGCATTTATGAGCGCGGCGCATATTTTCTCGAAACAAAGGACGAGAAAATTGTTGATTTTTTGCATTGCTATGAAGACTATTTAAAATGGGCTCTGATAAACGAAGTTACTACGGAGGAATGCAAAGAGAGCTTTTTAAATAAGTTTGAAAAGTTTTTTCCAAATGTATGCAATTTTGATGAAATAGGAGATTCTGTAAAAGCATATTTTAAAGAAAGAGGTTATTATGCTCAATTTGGCGTGACGCGCCCGTATCCCGACCTATATTTATGGAGCAAGCAAACTATGCGAATTGAAGAAGTCGAGCTTCCCGAGGCAGTAGAAGAAATCAATGTTTGTGAAATGGATGGAATAATCACAAGAGGTTGGCTTAATTATCTTTCTATGAACAAAATAGGCGCAGGGGGATGGGTCACGCAAGGAGGAGCTAACTATTTTAAGGACAAATACGACATTCACTCAGATGATTTTAAAATCAGTTTGATAAAACATGAAGCACAGCATTTTCATGATATAAAGAACTATCCCAAAATGCAAAGCACTGATTTAGAATATCGCGCAAAACTGGTTGAATTAATTTATTATAGAGAAATGGAATGTTTCTTCTCTTTTCTCCGCGAGATGTGCAGCGACGATGATAGGACGCATCCTCACTCTTACGCTAGCAGAAAAATTATACAAGCGTTATCAAACAGGATATTTGGAAAAGAGTTGGAGACACGCCCCGATTTATGGACGGCTGAAGGTAGCAAAATTTCTTCCGCTTCACTAGCATTACTGAAAGAGCATAGTGAAAGATTGATAGACTGGGATGGCGAAAGTTTTATTGTTTAATTACGGAAAATATTCATAAATTCACTTATTTAATAAGTATTATCCACATGTACACTTTGAAATTCAAATGAATTAAAACTTTATATTGGATTGCATAGATATTGCAAAATAAAAGGAGTTTCTGGCTATGAGGGTGAAAAGTAAAAAACGTAGAGTATTATTAGGGATAGGTCTTTTGGCTATTGTTCTTGCGGTGGGCGGTTGGCTTTTCTTTAGGCTGCATCTAAGCTGGCTGTCTTTGGAAGATGCTATGCCTGTTGCAATTATCTACAATGAAGAAAACGCAACATTCACTGTTGATAATGCAGGCATGTTTGATGTGATATTTCACACTAAAGAACCTGTTGTTTATTTTGGCAATGAACGCATAGTCATGCGCGATGGGATTAGAATAAGAAATGGCAGACCCTATATTAACATGAGAGATACATGGATAATATTCAGCTCAGATGCAATAGACGCTATAGCCGAAATGGACACATCTGCGCCCGTTGCAGTTATTGTTAACGGACTATACGGGCAAGGCACGCAAGCGCAAAATGAGATGATATATTCACTTCTCGGAGGTGAATTGGCAAGAGATAGATTTGAGATATACTTTCAATGGTATAATACCATCCATGAGTTAGGTCATCTGATTACTGTGTATCACGGCACTGATGACTCACGGCACATGGTAGAAGAAGAGTTACTTGTAAATTCATTTGCAGTGGCATTCTGGACTTATTTTGGTGAAGAGGAAAAGCTGTATGCCTTAGAAGAAGCTGTTGAGTATATTTTAAGCAGCATAACCCCTCCTATAGAAAATATGCATCATCTTGATTTTATGCGAGAAATAGTAGATGGAGGACGCTTTGGAGAAGCATTTACATTTGAAACTTATGGGTGGTTTCAATTTAATATAGTACGTGAAATTTTGCGTGAAAGGGATTCACTGGATTTGGTGCAAATATTAACGGAGATGACAGGCTCGGAAACTATTCAAGCACAGCCACGCCAAATACTGGCGTATTCAGCTTTAGGTACAGATATGGTGCCAATAATAGTTGGAGATGCAATTTCCATTTTACAGGATTTTGGAATAGGAAGCCTTCCGGATGTTTATATTGCATTTGCTGCAGACCCGAATGACCACATGCTGCAGTACCCATTTCTTAGAAGGCTTTTGGAACCGAATATTTCGGCAGGGCGAGTATTGCCTGTTTTGCGTTAAAAACTGAGAAATACTATGTGCAGAGAAAGCCGCCCCTGTTGCTGCCGCAGCAAGGGCGGTTATTAGCCATCTATGAGGTTAAATTGCAAACTTTACCCTCTCTCCGCAAAATAAGTCATTATTATCACATAAAAGAATCCATATCTTCAATAATAGAATCCTTCTTTAGCCTAAATAATTTAGACGGACGGTATGCACCTGCCTTTTTTGTTATTTGAGTTT
>Ga0123352_10002292_pt1 | contig 26485 bp, 18 predicted proteins | sample TergutLab28metaG_FD_89700 | JGI IMG/M metagenome (GOLD analysis project Ga0123352, IMG submission 89700) | Labiotermes labralis P1 segment gut microbial communities from Petit-Saut dam, French Guiana - Lab288 P1 | ecosystem: Host-associated > Arthropoda: Insects > Digestive system > Gut ... | reverse complement strand
GTGGTGTTTTTTTTTTTTTTTTTTCGTGTGTCGGTTTACGTAAAGTTCCGGGGAGTGGAGGGGAGGGGTGGGCTGGGGGGGGGGGGGGCGCTGTTGTGCCAAAATGGGGAACGATGGAAAAGGTTTTTGAAGCAAATGTGAACAACATGGAATATTCATCTCTTGTTGTACCACTCTTTTCTTATTTTTTTTTTTAAATAAAGGAAATTTTTTTTAGATATAATGCTTCTATGACGCAGCATATACATAGATATAATGCTTCTATGACGCAGCATATACATAGATTCGTACATGAATTCACCAAAGCAAAATATTTAAAAATGAAATGTACATACTCTCATGATTTATACTGTGGCAAAATTTTTAAAACTCATTGGTTTCTGGACTTCTTCATCTTCCAGAAATCCAAAGAGAACACGTTATGGAAAGCGGATCTTTTCTTGCTCAGACATCTACTGCATAGGTGAATAGCTGTTTTCTCTTCAATACAAGTCGATGAACTATGCCCAGAAATCAAGCAAACTGAAGTGTAAATAACAGGATCCCCAGAATGAATTGCTTCCCTTATTTTCTAAAAACAAAGCGTCTAAGATTCAGACTTCAAATCAGGATTCAGGCCCAATGGCCTCTCTTGTTATCACGGTGTAGCTGGCGTGGGGGTCGGGTGGGGGTTGGTGACTGGTGCGGCCGTCCTAGGTGTCAGAGTCCAAGGAGCGAAAAAAAAAGAAGAATATTTTAAGGAAAAAAATCCATTTTTATAGCTCAAACAATTTTAAATGACTGTATTAAACAAAAGCAAACTCAATACAAGAGTATTAATTTTTTACATCTTGAAGTTTCCGTTTGAGGTGGCCATAGTCATTGTTAGTCAGGGGCGTCAAAACCCTGGCTATACCACTGCCCATCGGCATTAAAATTTCATGTTGATATATCCTTGTATTTGTCTTCCCTCGCCGGTCAGAGTTTAAACCATGTCAGATGAGTGTTTCGTCCGGATTTATTCTATCTCATGGCAGGAATCTGAATTTAATTTTTTATGGACATTAATTTTTACTCAGTGTGGTGTAAGATATTTCTGTAATATATAAATAACCAACAAAATTAACTTCAATGTTTGTGATGTATTTTATTCGCAGTGTTCTCACCAACATGTTTCGGCCGCTATTGCAGCCATCTTCAGATTATTATTATTATTATTATTATTACAAGAATACAAACGTACAAATGTGTTTAGCTGTGTCGCCTTCACGCCAGAACAATTAAAAATTATTATAATTTCAGTTAAAATTATACAAGTAATATAAATATAGGTTAAAATGGGTAATGATTAAAGTCTGGGGAGTTAAAATTGTTTAGTCTGTGCGAAGTGATGCTTGATGCAGTGATGTGGCATACTGGTCTACACATCACCTACACGCTGGATTAAAACTCACCACATTACTGCATCAAGCATCACTCCGGACAGAGTAAACAATTTTAAATCCCAAGATTTTAATCATTACTCATTTTTAACCTATTTTTATATTACTTATACAATTTAAATTAATTATAATAATTTGTAATTGTTTATGAGTGACGGTGACACAGCTAATCAAAACTGTACTTTTTTATTCTTGTAATAATAACATCGCTCTGAGGATGGCTGCAGTCACGACCGAAGCAAGTTCGTGAGGACATTGCGAATAAAATACGTCATAAACATTGACACGCATGTCGTTGGTTATTTACATATTATGGATCTGAATAATGCACGCAAGATGGAACATATTAATACAAGATATTTCTCTTACTTGTTTTACTGAAGCACACACAAGCATTGGCCTTCAGTAATTTACACTTCATGTTTATATTAAGAGCATTTTATTCAGGTTATAGATAGATAAACAGTTGAATCGCTATTGAAGTTATTCGAACCCCTTATTCTTCACGCATGTTTCCACTATTACAACTCCCTTAGCGTGTATCTAGTCAGATACACAAGTTATACTTTAAAAATAAATTATAAAGGGTAATGATCGTTGTCTATTAATCATGCATATTAAACAACCAACACGGAAAATTTCTCGGCCCTTTATACCTCTAACGTGTAACCTTCATACGCTTCCCCAGCCTAACACACTAATCGCTCTAGTAGCAAAAACAGAATGCCAATGAGACATATACTGATGGCCTGCATTCCGTCCTAATAACTGGGAAATAACGAAGACTGATACCTAGAGTAGGAGCAAAATTTAATTACTGGTGTGTCTTCCCGTGGTACTGAGAGGCAAACAGAATTCTCTTTAATGGTAATTTAGGATATCCATTATAATAAGTAGGCACACTCAGAACCCAATTAAGCCACACAATAAAACATTACAAAATAAAGTCCTAACATTAAATTTTCCCACATACTGAACCAAGTGTAACTCTTAGGCAAAATAATTTTGGAATTCCATATTTTTCACTCATGTATGCTACAAATGTAAAACCAGCAGTAATTCCTAATGCTTTACATCAAAGAGGTCCCTGATGATGGCCGGACTCACACCAAATCATGTCCGAAATGATATAAATCGAAGGTTTATTACAACCCTCTAGTTTATAGCAATGGTGTTTCATTAATTATCATGCGAATAGTTGAACAAGTTCTCAGAAGGAAGGCCACTTTAACACCAACTAATTAGCAAGCTATTCTGGTTATCAGGTAAATGGTGAAATTGTTCCTGTATTCGTCGTGAAGGTATATAGGCAGAGTGGAAGAAGGCCTATAGTTCCATTCTTTATTAACCTCTGCAATAACTGGAAGGTAAATGTTCAGCCCTCGCTCTATTCGCTTAAAGATCCCTTTCCCCTTCCTAGATTTGAACGGCGGATCTTCCAGCCCGTATTCTGGTCATTGTGTCCACTACAGTATCCCGGCTACAGCTGCTTGTCAGGATGTGCGGTAATCTCGCTGCAATGCTTGCAGATTCTAAACCAGTAATAAGGCAAACTGCATTAAGTGCAAATTTTAAAGAGGAGCGTATGCTTCCGTAGTTAACCCTTTAAACCGCAGGAGTTACTAAGTGTACCACCTACTTTAATGTTTAGCAAATGACATTTTTCCCAGAGTTGTTCTAACAAGAGCGGATGTTACCCTGCGTATCATTTGTATGGGAGACAGTGTCTGTTCAGTTTGAGGTAGGAATTAAATTTCTGTACATTTATTAAAAGAAATTTATTCTTCAAAGTTTAAAGATGATTCACAAAATTCTGAATCACGTTCGCATGCAAATGAATAAATCGCAGGTTTTGGGAACTTTCTGCGCATTCTGAATATGCAAACACGTAATTAAAACACTGATGTTTAGTAAGTGAGCGTGGGGTATCGATTGTAGTTCCGTCAGTCTTGTATTAGTCATTAGTCGTATTAAGGAAACAAGAACGCCCTGTGTGCAGGGTCATGCCCGTTCGTCTGTGATGAATCACAGGGCCTTTAATTCGAAACACGAGGCTTTCACTAGAAGTTGCCGGTGAATTGCGATTTTCCGTCTTGTTCACCCAAAATAAAATCCACTTTACTTCAGGCAGTAAGTGGAGAAGAGACTCCTAAGCACGTTAATAACCTGCAAAAACTGCTGTTGGTAATTCTGTTTACATTATGGATACGCACTTTCCAAAATTTTGGGGTTGAAATAATCCAGACATTTGTTCATATAAAACCTACTTAAAAAACCTGGCCAACACTTCACAGTGTGCATAATACAAGATGCATTTTGTGCCAGAAAACTAGAGCAGATTTTGAAATTGATAGGAATGCGAGGTGAAATGTATACATGTTTCGCTTACCTTGGTCAGACTCTTGGATAACACATTTGTGTTGCTCCCCAACCACTCAGCCACTCCGAAGTGAAATGGAACACGCCCTTAAATAAACAACCGATAGCGCCATTATTTCTTCTCCGCCCTATGTGGGCCACTAAAACGTAACATGAACCGCAATTTTTATCACATGCTGAAATTAATTATCAGACCGGATTCAATAATGATATTCTATTTATAAACGAATCAACCAGCAGCCAGCTGATGTAAAAAAGACAAGAACTCATCTCACACCTGTAGCATCTCTCGACACTTTGTTGCATCAGATGCAGTCCATACAATGTCCCCTTTTGGAGCATTCTCGCTGAATATAACAGGATATGATGTGCTCATTTAACTGACACGTCAGTTACATAAAACATCTGTAACTGAATAAACAGAAGAAAATCGCATAATCCTTCAAACTCGCAATATATTTCCGCTGCAGTGTCACATTTTAAGACATCTGTTCAGTCATTTCACTTCTAACAGTCCCAACAAAAACACCACCACTGTTGCACAGCAAATGGACGTTCCTGTACCCCACATCAAAATACCTAATATCACTAGATCGCTTACGTTGGACCAAACTGATATATGACCTACGCTCTATGTTCCGTTACTGAGAGCAGTCACGTTTGTGTGACCATTACATTTGCCTGAGGGGCATGGCAATTTTGGAAAAGAATCAGTTCGATAGATACAAAGGGCCTTAGGATGGATAGTTCTGGGGTTTGCTGCATGTCTTCTACTTTTTATTGCATTTGGTATGTCCAGGCCTGTAGTGTGAAATCCGTTTTATTCCGGCTTATTTCTAACACACATTCACACATGCACACAGCTCGATACAGACTGAAAACGATGGGGGATGCCTCAGCCAAGTTCCATCTGTCGCCACAGTGCCTACTATTGCGCTCTTGTCGAAAACAAAGACGGAGATAACATTGTTGAGTACTCGTACAGCATGTGTGCAGCTGGTTCAGCCGACTGATAGTTTCGTACATGACTGATTGATGACTTTTAGTTAAACAGTCCTCAGATCTGTAGTTTCGGTGCTGCAATAAATTTCTTATGTAGGCGATCGTGTTTCTGGAAAATGCCTATTTAAATTATACTACTCAGACTGGTATACTGAGACTAGGGTGTGCATTGTGTACGTCCTGCCGCATAGCAAACTGAAAATAAATTTGACATCTGGAGCGTTTCATACTAATTTGTGACGTATGCGATGCAGTTCTCCTTAAAAAATTTTTCTTCGTGAAATCTATCCTGTTGCTGAGATCAAGATGTCTTGACCAATATCAAGGTGGGCGCCCTAACCCTAAGCCCTAGATGTACAATCCCTTGTAACTATGGCAAAAATTCTAGTCTTCCAAGATACGACGTCATTTCGACTGCTAGCACCCTATCGGAGGAGAATGTTTTTTTCATCTTCAGTAGCCCAAGGATTACTTGGGCCCTGAAGATGGAAGAAGCAACCGCCTACGAAACATGTTATTATTTACAATTCCATATGACTTTGTAACATGCGTTTCTTGGATAGGACAATTGTCATATCTCCGAATACTGCAGCCTTCATCACATATGCTATAAAAACCTCAAATCACATATGTTCTTACTTTGATTTTATCAACTATAAAAAAATGCGACGAAAAGCTTGTGAGATCCGATCATGCAAGCCTTAAGAACACTTTTAATGGTCACTAATTTGGCTGGCTACTTTAGTACTTTTTTTTAAGTTGGCATATTTTTACATATTAATTATAACGCTTGACATAACTTACTCCATGGAGCACAGTCCTTCTTGAGAAGCTAACAGGTTTTCAGCTAGTCAAGAAATTCCCCTCAATTTACGGAACCCGAAGGTTCATTACTGCCTTCACAAGTACCTGCCACCTGTCCCTATACTGAGCCAGCTCGATCCATTCCATACCCCATCTCTCTTCCTGAAGATCCATCTTAATATTTTCCTCCCATCTACACCTGGTCTCCCAAGTAGTCTCTTTCCATCAGGTTTCCCCACCAAAACCCTGTATATGCCTCTCCTCTCCCTCATTCATCATACATGCCCCGCCCAACTCATTCTTCTCGATTTTATCACCCAAACAATACTGGGTAGGTACAGATCATTAAGCTCTTCATTATGTAGTTTTCTCCACTCCCTTGCTATATCGTCCCTCTTAGGACCGAATATTCTTCTCAACACCCTATTCTCAAACACCCTCAGCCTTTGTTCCTCCATCAATGTCAGCAATCAAGTTTCACACCCATACAAAACAACAGGCAAAATTATAGTTGTATATATCTTAATCTGTAAATTTTTGGATAGCAAATTGGAAGACAAAAGATTCTGTACCGAATGATAGTAAGCATTCCCTGAATCTGCTCTTAAGTTCCTCCTGAATAGAATTTTGAAATACATGAGAACAGCAGGATACACTTGGACAGATTACAAAACAAATGCACAAATTACAAAGGAGTTAAAAATAAAACCAATTTTGGACAAATTAATGGAATACAAGAGAAACTAGATACAACATGTAAATAGAATGCCTCAAAATAGATTACCCAGGGTAATGAAACACTACTCCCCAATGGGCAGAAGGAATCGTGATAGACCTTTGAAGAGACTTCCTGGATACATGAGACTGGAACAGGTCAACAAGTGGCCCAACTCCATGATAGATGTATGATGATGATAGAATTGTGATTTGTTAAGGTTATTCCCAAATATTTGAAATCTTCCACCGTTTCAAAGGAACTATTGTCAATCTTTACACTATGACTTCATTTGCATTCTGATCTCAAGACATGACCACATACTTAGTTAATTAAGCATTTACTTCTAGTCCAATTTCCTTACTAGCCATTACCAAAGCTTCTGCGTTTTCCTCTACAGTATGTACATTTCCTCCCAATATATTAACATCATCAGCACAAACCAGAAGCTGATGTGTACCATTTAATTTCAATTCATCCTGGTTTACCTGAACCCTCCTAAAGGCATACTCTAAAGCAAAGTTGAAGAGCAATGATGATAGAGCATCTCCTTGATGCTTGCAGCCATTTAAGGTTCTCACTGTGGTGTTTCTTTGGACTCACAATATGATGCTGTGTCACAGAGTGAATGGCTCATGATGCTCCCTTCAGAACAGTCAGAACAACTCACCTGACACATTGTCATATCCTGTTAAGACCTGAAATTTCAATTACTGGTTCCTCCATCATGACAACACTCTAGCTCATCAAGCGCTCTCCATAAAGAAGTTCTTGGGGGAAAATAGTAATAAAAAGAAGTTCTGTTGGATTGGGAAACCCAATTATGCACTATATTTGGCTCCCAATGACTCTACCAATCAATTTTAATGCCAACCTTGACAGAACAAACTTTTCAGGACATCAATGTTCAAAAAAATGTGGTGACAGCACTGAAAGATATTCCAAGAGTACCCACAGCTGAACCACAGGGAATACTTTGCAGGTGACCCTTCTCCATTATAAGCACAGATGATTATTTACAATAAAATCTATCTGCAAATAAACAGCCATACTTTGTAGTACATAAAAATTCAGTTACTATATCAGAAAACAAACTACCTCTCCCTTACAAAAATCAAAGGATCAGTGCTGTTTAGAGAAATTTTATTATCACTGTGCCTTGGATGGTCAATCTGAATAACGATGTTTAATGTCAAAGTTCATAGTGTGAAGAGAGACAGAAAGACTCATGTTCCTTTAATATTCCCTATATGATCTTGGCAATTGACAGTGTCACTCAATAACAAATCTTTAATAATCCTTTTCAAAATGCTTCTTTATCTTAATGCAATCAATGTACATGTTGTAGTAAATCACAATATTCCAGATCCATGTGTTCCACAGCTGATGACAGCTTCAAGTACTTGGACTCACTATACTCAATGTTGTGCCCATTCGTCGGTTTTTCAGATGAGCCTGAAATGAAATTACAGACAAAATTACAATCACTGAAATTATTAAAATTTTTCAATCCATTACAAGATACTCCCACTAACATTCCAAAGCACAGCAAATGTAACAAACGTAAACCATATCTGATGAACAGTCCTTTTTGACAAGTTAACAGGTCCTCAAATAGTGAAGAAAGTGTCACTATTTGTTGGGGGTCCCATTTGTTCTGGGTCCTTCAAGACTCACCACAATGGGACTTACACTGGCTTCCCCTTCCTACTCTTGTGGATGGACTGGGAGAATCAGAAGCATGGTCTAGCACTATGGGAGCATGAGAGACTTCTCAGGTGCTTCATAATATCGTTCATTTCTTGATGTCTTTTTTTTTTTAATACAATATAGTACATCCTGGTGCCCAGACGCTCCTAACTTCCAGTATAGCCACTAACTACTCTCCTTCTAAAAAATTTTTAGAGTCCTCTCTGCACTTCTACCCTGTCACTCTCCAGGGTGATAGCTCCAACATGTTCTCCTCTAGTGATTGGATGGACAACAAAAAAGAGGTTTACTTTCGTTAGCTGACCAATTTAAAACACTCGGAAGTTAAGCTTCATTAAATTTCTGTGGGAAATAAACGCCCACAACATAACCAAAGTTGCAAATTTCTTTACTGAAATAAAATGATAAATTTTTCTACACAAATGCCAAACTGAATCTCCAATTATCCGGTTCTTGCCGTTAGTTTCGAAGCTGTCATGACTGGAGGGACATGGGTAAAAGTGAGAGGGCTGAGGGACAGAAAGACTTTCTCACAGTGGGTAGTGCAGCATGAAGGTCTACAAGGGCATGCCACTTGTCCCTATCCTGAACCAGGTGAATCCAAACAGCCTCCCATCCTCTTTATCTGAAATCAATTTTAATATTATCCTACCATTTGTGACAAGGTCTTCCTAGTAGTTTGTTCAATCAGGTTTTATACTAAAATCTTGCAAGCATTTCTCTTCTCTCTAATGCATGCCACATGTCCCACCCAAGACATTCTCCTTGACAAACACACACTCACATGCGCGCACGCACGCACGCACACACACACACAGGACAAAACTGAATAACTTCAGCAGACTTTCAGGTATGGTAGTGGGGGCCAAATTAAGGGACTTGTGATTGGAAATGCCGTGGTTCTATGCAGTGGAACATTAAGTCAATCCAGATATTCCTTGATTGTGCACTTACTCCTGCTCCACTAGCACACACACACTCAACCCATAGCTCATGACATAGTTTTATGCTGTCCATGGAGACACTTGAAATGAGAAAAATTCTTTGAACACTTCCCCTGGCAAAGCCGAGATAAAACACCAAATCAATTCCACCTGTTACCTGGGAAACAATGGAAGGCAACTGACCACCACTTTACATATTCCCAAATGGCCCTGTCATAAATCTGACTGTTAGCGTCTTATAGGTAGTTCTTTGCAGGGATTACAATAACTCTGTTGATGATTTTGAGCATGTACTGTTAAGGGGATGTTTTAAAGCTGAAGACTTGCAGGTGTGCAGCTACCCATGGCAGCCACTAAATGTTTCCACCATTTTTCTTACAGTTTGTTTACTGTGCATAAGAACATGCCCGAATTAAAATCTATGCAGTGTGATACACAACACACAGTCAAGACAACCCTTAGCTTTTAGTGCTCTAAGAGTCTGAAACTGGAGACCCACTTCTCCAACTGCAGGTTTTGTAGTACACTTGGGTCCCACCAGTCCTGAATCTCATTATGCCTATACAGAAGTTTGTGAGTTTGTGGCTTGTGGTTTTTGTGGTACAAACAAAAGTGTTTATGTTATTTGAGTGTATTTGCTGGAGGAAAATAAAATTTCTTCAGTGCAGTGACATCAAAATTAAATTTGAGAATGGTTGCGTGTCATTTAATAAAAGTTGGGAGAATATGTACCTCATCTTCAATACTAAAACAAGTGTGTGTTTAATTAACAGTGACAGTGTAGCTGATAGCATGGAAGGTAATGTTGAATGACACTTCATAAGCATGCATGAAGACTTTCAGTAAAAGAAGTTCTTTCATTACTAACCCCTTTCAAGAATGGGATGTGAGAGTCCTGTATTTATTTCTTTAGTGTCCAAGTTATTCATGAGCAACAGTTCCATCCTCATGCCCATGAGGTGAAGGCAAATAACATGGGCATTTTTCATCTCCGGCTACAATTACCGCGGTTATACCTGCAGTGCTGAACAGAAGGGCAATGATTCCCATCCACAGCACCACAATTTGGTAGAGGAAAATCTGCACGGTATGCAACTCGGACATCATCATGTATAGTTTGCTGCGAAGAAGGCATGTACTGTTGGACAGCACATCATTGAGCCATACCTTTTACCTCAGCGTTTGAATGCGTACATTTACCCAGACACTTCATCTGTGTGCAGTGTTGGTCTTAAAAGTTCCTCTCTCTCTCAAAGAAGATGAACAATGGAAGTGAATGTGATGCTGTGTGATGTGGCAAATGTCTTCTTGGGTAAAGTCATTGATAAATACAACAAACCTCTCTGCTATTTCCTCTCACTGCACCATAAGCAAAGTGCATGTCAGTCAATTCCATCCAACTGAAATGATATATAACTACCACACATGCTGCAGCCACTTGCACAATAAATGAACTAAACATGTACTGCTGTCACTGTATAGAAGTCCATACGGTGCTCACAATGGCTAGGGGAAGGAGGGGTAAGCATGACAATCAACAAATGTCGGGTGTGATGTCAATGTTCGACTTCGTGCAACCATGGCATTTCTGGACGTTAGTCCTTCTCTCAAAATCCTTAATGTAATTCAATTCATTCATGTATTATACCTCTCTACTGTTACATACGCAACCTTGGACTTGTTCAACTCTATATTACAATATATTACAATGTATATACAAAGTCTCAAACTGTAACAATCATGAAGTAGTTATCTATATGGTGCAATAAAACAAAGATTACGATACACAGTCCAATACAACACAATATCATGGTGTGATATCATAATATGAGGGTCGCTCCGAAATTAATGCGTCCTATTTATTTCCATGGAAACTACAATAGATACAAAGAGCACAATAACACTATATGACAGAGGAAATTTTTAGCTACAAAACACTATTTTTCGACACAGTCACCACCATTCGTTATGCACTTTTGCCAGCGACGAACAAGAGCCTGCATGCCGTGCTCGTAAAAACCTGCACCAGCGGAGGTGGCCCACTGTTTCACAGCTCATACGATGGCATCGTAGCTAGGAAAATGTTGCCCATGCAGTCCATCTTTCATCAGCCCGAACAGATGGAAGTCAGAAGGCGCCAAATTCAGACTACATGGTGGGTGTGGTATGACAGTCCAGGCAAGCTTGACAATGTGCTCCACAGTCTTCAAACTGGTATGAGGCCTGGTGTTATCGTATTGCAAGAGAAAGGTTGTCTTCTTCTCTGGCCTGACTCTGGAAATTCAAGCCTTCAGCTTAGTCAGCATCGCGCTGTAGCGGTCAGAGTTGATGGTCTGTCCGGGTTCAAAGAAATCCAGAAGGATCACCCCTTTTCCAATCCCAAAAGACAGTGCACATCACTTTACTCGCTGAGGGTAGCGTCTTGAACTTTTTCTTTGATGGGGAATTCACATGTCACCACTCCATGGGCTGCCGTTTTGACTCCGGCTCGTAGTGGTGACACCACATCTCGTCACTGGTGATTATGCGATCCAGGAAACTGTCACCTTCAGCCTCGTATTGGTGCAATAGGCCTTGACAAACTTTCATACATTGTTCTTTATGTTCCTGTGTAACCATTCGTGGGACCCACCTGGTGCAAACTTTGCGATATTACAACGTTGCCATCACTGTTTCCAAAGCATTGAAGCCGATATTCAGCTCCGTACACAGTTCCCTAGTCGTAATCCACCAATTCGCATGGATGAGCTGATCAAAACGCTCTTCATTTCGTGGTGTGACAGCTGTGCATGGCCGTCCAGAACGTGGCTTGCCTTTCACGCCGTCGTTGCCACTGCTGAAATGCGCCACCCACTGCCTCACTATGCTACTAACATCCACTGTTTGGTCTCCGTAAATGTTCAGCAAGCATCGATGAATGTCAATGGGTGCAATTTTTTCTGCATGGAGGAATTCAATTACACACCTTTGCTTCATATGCACTTCCATGTCAGATGCCATTTTGTCAGACTGCCCCTCTGCTGTCATCTGTCGCACGGCAACAAAATTTAACGGAATAGTGGCAGGAAGGTTCAACCTCTACTGCCATATCACCAACATCCGCCTCAAACGTCATCGGCCAACATAATAAAACAGGAGGCATTAATTTCGGAGCGACCCTCGTAGTACTCTGATGAAGCTGACAAAAATACCTTACAAACCAACTTCACTGAAGACTGTAAAAAGTCTTAAAAGTAATGGCTCAATAGGAAGGATTTTAATTCTTTTTTTTTAAGGAGTTTAAAGTTATCCAAGTTTTTTATACTTCCTGATACTCTGTTATATATGTTGATCCCCATATGAACCACACTTTCCTGAAACAAAACTTTATTACTGAATTCCACATTAAAGTTCCCTCTACAATCCTTGAGAGCCCGTCCTTATTCAGTTCCACCCTATATACATACAACACACAAAGTACTTGACAAAATCTAAAAACACGGGCCACAGAGCAATTTCATATTATTCTAACAATGTGTTTCAACTACTCATTCAAGGAAGCATGTTATACATCTTGACTGCATAGCAGTTAATACACTGACCAGCCAAACCTTCCACACCTTTCTTTGTTCTCTCCAAGTGGTATGTGTGTTGTTTTGTACAGCAAAGAAGACTAATGCAAGAGGAAATTGTAGACATTGCAACTCTTATTTCTTCATTTCTTAGTTCTCAGTCACTCCCACATTGAAAAAGTGGAAGTGTTTTGAATATTAGTCTTCTGGTATATAATGCCATGTTGACTGGCAATTTGATAAAAATGTTTAGGATGAGTTTCCTGCCATCATCCTCAGTGTAGTCAAAGAAGAAAGTGTTTTATTTTATAATTCTGTCAGTCACTGATACTGTGTAGCACTCTCGGTAGATGATTGCAAGATAAGTAAGTAGGATCAGTATGGAATGATACAGACAGGAGAAAACTGCAGTACTTGAGTACCTGAGAATAACCATCCCAGTGCCACCTGGTCCACCATAAATCCCTCAGACTGGCCCACCCCTCACCCCATGGTTTGAGCTTTTAAGACATGATCTCATAACTGCAAAAAGTGCCTAATTAGCTCTGTCATGTCAGCCTGCACATCTGCATGTACCAGCACAGCTACCACTGCAAGAATTTTCATAGAATTTGATGTTGGGAACTTTTAAGAAATCTGTTGATAAACCCCAAATTTGGTTAAAATCGGATAAAAGCATCAGACAATTTACATGAAAACATAAGTATGTTTTGTTGTTGCCAGCAACATGTACCTCAACATTACATGCAGAACACACTGATATGTGAATGCGCCACAATGTTATATGACATGTAAATTGCCTATCTGTTATTTCAGTGTACAAAACCCCAGTTTGCACAAATACCTAATCAATAGGGGTAACATGATCCTAACAACCACTTTGAAATCCTTTACTGAAAGCCACGTTGTGTCCAATAAACACTTTAAAACTATCAATATAAATGCTCTCAAATCATTTATGGGCTTTCAGAGGAAGGAATCTGCAGAGAATGCTAACACATTATGAACCCAGTCCGTGACTTTGGCACCACTTTCAAAGAAGTGCAATAACATTTGCTGCTGAGTATTCAAATGTTCTTTAGTGACAAACAGCAATGCCCTGTCTGCACCAAACACACAGGTGAAAACATCTCAGTGGTGTTATGCGCATGGAGTAATTTGTTATGTTTTGCAGAAAGTTTGGCAACCGTTGGAGGGCCAGTGGTGGTCGTGACCCTGGTCCAGTCACCCCCTGGTCCCTTCTCTTTTTTTTATGTGGCCTTGGGGCAAAAGAAATATTTCCCTGCCCTGGTGATTCCCTTGCGCTCTGGTTTTTAGGGTCAGTTCTTGAGAGGTGGTGATGGAAGCAAGACGATGAGTGTGGGACACTTGCTATATGGACTCATATCCAGCAACAGCGTACGTATATTGCCAGTTTACAGTTTGTTTTAATCCCGTAGTTCGGTCCCTGGACTGGCTAACACCCCCCCTCCCCCCCAGAATTGGTTAGGATTTGGCTAATGTTCATTCTCTTGGTGTGTGGTGTCAACCTCCTTTGTTTCTCAACTGTATACCATTTTAGATATTTCATTTTGTCTATGATTATTACTAACCTTTATAACTGTACAATTTGGTCCCTTGTTAGAATGAAAGAAGAAGTGTTGGCAGTGAAAGTTTATGGTAGCCAGCATCCCATGTCAAAGAGAACTGGGGACACTTGGATGGCAAAGATCCAAAAAGAGAGACAAACAAGGGGAGTGCACCAACCTTAGGAGGCACGGAGATGGAGTCGAGGTCAGGCACTTGGATCCTGGTGCTATTAGGGACTAGACGGTGTATGTGATTTGTTCACTAAATATATTTACTACTGAATATTAAACTATTGAAGTGTTGTCATTTCTACTGAGAGTGTTCAACCAAATATCAGTTAATGTACAACCACTGATGACCTGTACCACCCAACACATACCACGTATATTCCTTGAGATAAGATGTGTTTGCCACTGGACAGACTAGCCAAGTGAACAGTTACACCTTTTTGCATCGGAATTTAAATGGCTACAGTCCACCTACATGTACAACATTTTTTTCACTAGGATTTTAAATTTTAGCACATGGTTTACAAAAAAATGTTAATGTTATGGGAACCAAACAAAATTAAATAATGCATTAAATGGCATTTTTGGGGAAATAAGACAGAGATGTTTCTGTATGTGTTCAAGAAAGCAGTAATAATTTTTAGTCCGTAAAAAGACAAAAAATTATATGGAATATGCAAAAATTTCAGTTTCTTTTACTTAGATATTGAGGTTGCAGCTGATGTTAAAACTGTGCCTGTGTATGGTAATGTTCAAAACATATTTTTTTAATGCACAGTCCCATTTCACACATATGGCACTTCACGAACACTTTCTGTGTCACACTCCCGGCTTTACACATGTCACACCTCAGCTGCGTTTCACACGGAATAGGCCAATGTTTAATGCCAAAGACTTTGAGCCTAGCGACGTGCGGTTCAACATTAGGTGGTCTACCTAATGACCGTGGTACTCTCTGTTCTGGTCCAGCATGTGCCAACATATTCCTCACGAGGGTATATTGAAAATCTCTCTGTGAAATTTTCTTACCCTCACATGAGGAATGAAGAATGTAGCTATCGAGAATGGCCAGGTCCAACATAGGAAAGAACAATTTTTTTGTCCACTTGAATGTGCAACGGCTGATGGAGTAACTGTTGGCAATTCTGTCACTCTTATCCACATTGCCCATATGATGGTTATAATCCATCACAATTCGCGGATTTATGGCTTTTCCTCCCTCATTGCAGAAATTACCTTCTGCTGGGGCATTGTAAATATTCATCAACAAGCAAATGTCTCTCTTGTCCCACCACAGAATTGCTGTCAAGTCAGCACTTGTTCTTACGCGAATGTCTCCCCTTTTCAGTTTTGATGTCTTTGGTACTAGGTCTTGTGGCATGCCTCTCTTGTTCCGCCTGACAGTGCCTCAGCAGTAAATCTGTTTCTTGGCCAAATCATCAAATAATTCAGGGGAAGAAAATAAATTCTCCATTTATAATTTGTGGCTATGTCCTTCTACCTTCCTAATCAGTTCTGTCACTGTCGCATGGGTTGCTGTCACATGCTGTGCCATGCGCTGGCCATCCTTCCCCAAGTACACTTTCGTGTCATAAGTGTATCCAGTCGAGTCACAAAGTTTGAAAATTTTGATGCTGAAATGCTTGCATTTCTTTGGTATGTACTGTTTGAAAATCACTCTTACCTTGGAGGAAACAATAACTTCGTCAATAGCCAGATTTTCGGAAGGGTTGTAAAATTTGGAAAATGTAGCATTTAGAATTTCAAACAGGTCTTGTATCTTCCATAGTCTGTCAAAATTGTCGTCTGTCTTATCAGGTTCATTCCTGTTGTCAGTAAAATGCAAGTAATGAAGGATGTAAAAGTTTCTGTTTCAACATACTGCCATAGAAAGGTGTGAATAGATGGTTCATCTAAATCAGTAGTCTGTCAGTTTGTCTCTTACGCCATGTCCCATCTGTATTGTCAATGCCAGAAACACAAACATTTCAGCTTCAGTAACATCAGATTCAGGAGAGGGTCTGTCTATATAATCTTGGTAGTAGTTAGTCTCCACCACCAGCAGAGTGATAATTTTTGCAAAATATAGGAGGAAAATGCTAAATGGACTGGAGCCATCATTTATGTGTGACACTTCATTGTCCTTCTTTCCTCTGGGGCCTGTTGTATATGTGTGTGCTACACTGCTCTGAGGGCAAGAGGGGCGTGTCCATTGCAGGGTTACTGGCTGTTCAGTCTGTTCACTTGGCCCACTCTCACCAGCATCCTCTTTGTCAGAGGCACTGGATGTAATTAAACTGCTGGACTCGAGACAACTGGCTGTTTGGTGGTATGGTTGAGGTTGTGACAACCCTGGCACATTTTCAGAACCTCCCTCAACCAAACTGACATCACTTGATACTCTCGCTTCGTCACTATCAGTGTCAACAATCAGTTCATATATTTTGCCCAGCTGCAACAACCTAGGCCTCTTGCTTGGTTGACTTATTGTGCCACCACTCACACTGATGGTCAAACTGTTACTGGGAAGAATAAAAAGCTCTCTATGCAACACTGGAAGTAAACTCAGCCCGAAGTCTGAGAAATGAAACTTGATATTGCCAAGCTCTAAACAGGGCCCTTCAAAAAAATGGATGACAGATAAAGTTCTGCCTGTCACCACATTATCGCTGTAACTCTATGCTGCGTAGATACACTCTCCAGACTAAACAGTTAGTCACACACAAGCCAGATGAATAGGGCATCAAAAATAGGCTTCGCATCATTGCCACTACATCCTTACTGGCTATAAGTACAGCCTTATATAAAAAATGGATACTGGCGATTTTCTAGCAAGGGGTAAATCAGTCGAAGCATGACGCTGAAAAAATTTCTGGTGTGGTGCTAACATTGAGTGAACTTTCCCTAAATGTACCATTGCATTGAGAGCAAAATATTTAAGTGGCTGAGGCTGTGGCTGTCCTACATGTAGGACGCTTGAGCCCAGGGGGATTTTAAATGCTGTTCTATATCTAGAACACATGTACTATAAAGGTTAATGATTCTATCTTTTTACTTTGTCTTCTCTTGAGGTCCACTTATTTTGTTTCACCGTAATTCTTTTATTGGTGGTAAAGTGTTCATTGTAACTCGATTTGGTGTTTTCTTTCAAGGGAAGATTGTACAATAGAAGTTGGCTCAGGCAGTAGATACAACTTTCTTCCATCCTCCCTCTCAGGAACCCCCATCCTACAGGAACTGCCAAGGGGTGCCGTGGTGCCACAAGGGATATTTTGGGTGTTAGCACTGGCAGCCCGTAACAGTGGACACAGCAATAAGATGTTGGCACACATTCAACTTGACCACAGAATCCTTGGATTTTGTCCGTAGTACTCCAGATATTTCACTGTCTTTGTGTGGGCACGTGAATTTCCAGCTAATATGAAAATATCATTCTGCACCCCCTCTTGCCAGATTTAGCACCATGTCACTAATTTCATGTCCCAAAACTCATGACAGCATTAAAGAGAAGGAGATTTAATGATAATACCATGTTTCAAGCAAAAATTTCAGAATGGTTGCCTTCAGGTAAATAAAATACAAATGTCTACTGAGTCAGAATTCACTGCAGATTTAAATATAGTTTCATTAATCTAACTAGTTTCATGAGTACAACACACTCAATGAAATTATCATACAACATTTCCCCATAACAGAATCATAGGCTTCCTTATATGTAATCAATTTACAACCCTATTGTATTCCCATTTTTTTTTCAAGCACCTGACAACTGCAGAATATCTCACTACTAGCTGATCTATAACACTGTAATCCACACTGATGCTTACGAGCTCCACAAATTCTGTAGACATACAGTGTTAACCTTCACAGATGAATGGTGGATAAATTTTGTTTCATTAACCCTTTGGTCACAGATATGCCATATAAAGCCTGAAGATGTCAGTAACTATTAGTTGATAAACATATGATTACATCCCAGAATAAGACGTAAGTCTTCTTAACACTGCTGGAATAACCTCAAATCTTGCAATGTCATCAACAAGTTCATCTAAAATTTGATCAAGACCTGGCAATTTCAACAGCATGAACTCTAACGCCATGGCAGTGAACTTACGAATTCACAATCTTAACAACCACATAGCCCTGTATAGTTCTCCATTTCTTTACACAAACACTCACTGTGTTAATAATAAAATATCTACTGAGGCTTTAGGTTGTAAGAACCACAATGTATGAAATGTTAATTAATTTTCATTCAATGTGGGTGTCCTTTGGAAACACTAATGCCACTAACAGATTTGATCAAGAATGGAAAATTAGTTATCAGCATAGTTGAAACACTTGTAGGATAGAGACGTTGAACACAAACTGAAGATGTGTGAAAACAGAGGCAGAGAAGACTACGTGTACCTAGGAAGAAGAAAGTGACAAGTGGCTGGAGAATACTGTGCATCAAAGACCTTCATGATTTGTGCTATTCACCATATAAAGGTATATCCAAAAGTTTCCAAATTCACCAAGAGTACCAACAGCCACAAGATGTACAGCTTTCTCTCACTTGGTGACTTAGTATCACCATCTTCTGAGTCAATCTATGGAGTTCTGCAGCCACAACACTCTATAATGCCTCACAACTGGTGCTTATTGTTGTAAAGGTTAAGTGCCATCTGTGATTTCTGAATGGGTAAGCAACATATCTGCCTTGTTTTGCTGTGAACATGGGAAAAATGCAGCAGAAATGCATGAAGTGAAGAAAAGAGTTCTGGTGACTTTATTAAGAGAACACCAACTTTTGAGTGATTATCTCAATTAACAAGTGCAGAAACTTCTGTTGAAGAATGAGAGCCTTCAGATCATACATCCACCAGGCCACAGATACAAAAAAATTGGAAGACCAACAAAATATAATTTCAGAGATCACTGGCAGGTTAGGCCTCTCACACAAAACATGCTAGCACGCAACAGATCTCGGCCAAGTCTGTGCCTCAGCTGCTCACTGATGAAGAGAAGTATGAGCAACAATGGTCGATAAATACATGGCTGTAGTCCTACACTTTACTTCCTCACTCACTTTGGCTCCAAGTAATTTCTTCTTTCCAAGAATGCAACTGCAGGTATAAAGGCAATTTTTACAGGATATCCCTGAAATTAACATACGATGACTGTCCTGCACGATTCCAATACATGAATTTCAGTTATAAATCCATCAGGGGTGGAAAAGACAGACCTATTGCATGGTCTCTAAAGGGGACTACATGAACAGGGATGATGATGATGATGACAATGACCACCACATAAAAAAAAAAACACACACACACAAATAAGAAGGTAAGCATATATTTCTAAACAAAGAGGCATTTAATCGCCATCAACATTTATTAGTGTTTTTACCAGATCAGGGATACTTCAAACACAAAATGGTCATCTTCAGGCCATTACTTTATGTAAAAATAAAATTACAATTGCAAGTTTGTTTGTGCATGATTAGACTGAGCTCTCAGTCTTTGGTTGTTAGAATAGGCATGTCAATAAAAAATGTTTCAAAGGGATTATAATATAAGACAAGTAAATGAAATATCGATCGCAAGGACACAGTCTATTTATTCCCCTTCCTGAAGATTTTTGCATGTGTTGATTTCCTTCTTGTCCTTGGAGGATTCTGCTGGTTCATCACAAGGCATGTGACAATATATATGGCATATCAATTGATAACTACGTTAAAAATTGGTGCATGATGTTTATGTGGCATTGTTTAGTTTACATATGTTGTCTGTCTAGTGGATAATCAAATGGTATAGTTTATATCAAAAGTTCATTATACAGGTATGCACCACATAACGATGTTTCGGTTGACAGTCCGCATATATGAAGGTGGCCTCATAAGATTATAATATTAAATTTAATATTATAATAATATAATATTATAACACTTACAATTGTGTTACAATTCCTACAGTATTCAGTACAGTAACATGCTATACAAGTTTGTAACCTAGGAGCAACTGGCTATACCCTATAGCCTAGGTGTGTAGTAGGCTATACTATCTAGGTTTGTGTCAGTAAATCTATGACGTTCATGCAATGACAAAATCGCCTACTGATGCATTTCTCAGAACGTGTCCCCATTGCTAAGCGACGCATATATGTATATTGTCATGTTGTACTTTTTTGAACAGGTATTATTGACCTGTATATACCGGATGTTGGAGATAGACTGATTAAATTTAAGTTCTTAAAAATGGTTTCACATAACTAAAATCCCAGTCACAAGGACTTTTCAACAAGCCCACTATATTTAACAAAACACAGTGTTTCTGAAGCTGACTGTGTCCATCCTCATGGGATAAACAACTAATACTAAGCAACAAACTGATCAAATACAATTCTTCATAAATCATATGAGGAGGACTGCACAGAAGAATAGACAACAATTTAGTCCAAAAACCTGAAAAAATAAGACTGTTTGAAAGACCCAGTGTAAACCTGAAGCTAATATTAAAATGGATCTTCTGAAAATAAGGTGTCCGGCATAAACTGGATTCATCTGGGTCCAAACAGATTCCATAAAAGATGCGAGATTTATTGCCGGCTAAGCACTATCAGTTTTTCAAGAACTCTGCTGTGTGGAATTAGGTCAGCAATTTAAAAACTAACAGCATCTCATATCATGCAATATGTTGCTACAAAGTTTGCACTAAACACAAAACATACCTCAGCTATTAAAGCAAATTCATTCCTTTGCAGCAGATTATATGAAGTCTTGAGAAGATGCAGGGCTGTGCGATGGAATACTTCCCCTCCAAAACAAAATAAATCAAGACCCAACTCAAGACTTGTTCCAAAATCACACTCATCATTGGCAATGTTGGCAGCAGTGACAATAGGCTGTAGTTTCCCGAGGTGAGCATCTCGTTCCATTTCACAGCTGCTCCCTGCCACATTCTTCAACATCTGCTTCAAATTTTCTGAAATGTCAAGTTAACAATACATTAAATTTTAAACTCATGTTTCCATGCATCGTAATTCATTGTTAATAAAAAATCCAACTAGATGCAACAGTATGCAGACATTTATTTACTGCATACTGTTGCATCTAGTTGGATATTTTATTAACATTTAACAATACATTAATTTTAACATATATTTATTCAACTGTAATACAAGGTTACTTTACTTTTCCATTAATTCAAAAGAAAAAATGCATACAAAAAAAAAGCACTTCAACAATTTCTGCGTCAACTGAGAACTGGCATTTGTGGTATACCTACATAATGTACTATATGGTCAAAATTCTGGAATCACAGGGCCTAAATTTTTACACTTCTTTCTTGTTACACTTGAATTAATCATTTGGTGTGGATTGGGACATGTTGCACGAGCTGCTTGAAGCAGAAATATTCCATTTCAATGGACACTGTTGATACTAAACATCTACATTTAGCTGATTTTGCTTAATACTTTTCAAGAGTACAACAACTGTACCCCTCAGAGGTTCAACAGATCATGTAATTCGACCACGCGGAAGCATTCACATAGAGAGTCGCTCATTCTCACAAACTGTCAGGATGCAAATTTTATGTCAATGGAAACCAGACATGTTGAAGACTAAGGTAATATTCATTTCGAACTGATTAATCTGAATAACATGACATTCCCCAGCTTTAAACATAGGATTTTGTGTACTGTTAATGTGCCTAATTTTAAATACAATTAATTTGCAATTTACAGCTGTATTACAGCCCTTTGATTACTAGATGGTAAATAACTCAAAATACAGTAAAACTCAAACCCAATGATCCATCACCCCCAAGAGTCAAAAGTGGAATTGAGGAGGGGAGTGTACACTAGTGAGCTTCAGAAAATTAAGACTGCCATGGCAGCATCAGGTGAAATGTGGATCAGAAATGAACAAAACCAAGCACAGCTGAGTCATCTCATCACCATCTCATGTAATCTCACACTTGTATCAACTGCCATTAGTGCCTGTATTTCCTAAAACTCTTTTTTCTTGTACTTCAAATATTTACATCCACTTTAATGTAAAAATAGCACAAAAGGCCAATGAAGGTTCCACTGATAGTAAAAGAGTAAAGAATAGTAAGGTTGCGGGGCTCCCATGATTCGATATGGGGCACAAAGGGCCCATCCTAATCAAGGCCTAGGTGTATCGGGGCTGAGAGGCCCCGAACCCAAATGCAAATCTATCTATAAATCTTATTGTAGCAACATGCATTTTTGTAGAATCACTTCAATTTATCAACCAACGAATGCACATATAATTTCACATAAAACACTTTTAAAGCATTTTAAAACCCTCCAACATGTTTCAATCTTGTCAGATCATCATCGGGGAACCAGTCTCTTATTACTCAGCATACAAAGCACACCGAGCCACCGCTCCACAACACAATCCTACACAACATGATATGCTACCACAACACTCTCGTTTGCAAATATGAATTAAATTGTGAACACTGTAACATAAGTTTAGCAAAGAACAAAGCTCCCTGATGATGATCTGACATGATCGAAACATGTCGGAGGGTTTTAAAATATTTTAAAAGTGTCTTATGTGAAATTACATAAGCATTCGTTGGTTGATAAATTGAAGCAAATCCATCCATCCATCTAAAAGAGTAAAGAAAATCACAAAGTGACGACATAGGAAGCAAATGGTCCCGATAGTCTGGACTATCAGACATCTACTGTATTATGTTATTTTCTGGACAATTCACATAAACATGTCTTTTTTTTAACACTAGGCATCCTTGCAACAAAAGTCAATTGAGTCTTGTTTTAAGAAACAATAAACTACGATCAATGTTTCCACATACGTAAATTACTCTTTGGTGGCTTGTGTGTTAATGCAAATGTATTATGTATCAGGTAATAAATAAATACTAGTGGGGGATCATGACTCACAACATTTCATCAAGACTTCAATGTAAAAGGGGCAATACAAAGACAAAATAACTTAAAATCACATAATTCAGAACCCAAGTTTTCAGTACCAAGTACTTGAAATTAATGGGGTTTTACTGTAATAACAGTGTGGAATCCAGGAATTACAGCATTTGCAGGCCCCTGAATGGTGATAAAGAAAGGAGAATAAGCCATTATCAGGGGAATGTTTTGTAACAGAAGTATCTCATAAACACAAATGAACCATTCTAAGAATTCTATATAAGACTTTTTACGTATAAAAACAATAAAAATATTTTAAAACAGTGAAGGGGCAATCTCTCCTATGAAGTCCTATGAATGGACACATATTTTACTGTATTTATGAACCATCTGTACTATGCATTAGACTAGGAGACACTCTTGGTCATGCAGAAAAGCCATTTGCTTATAGTGCTATACAGCTCTGTCAATCAGCATTCAAGGAAAACAAAAAATTTACAAAATGATCATACTTCTAGTCTTATTAGCACTTAACTGTACAGACCCTCTAGCTGAAAGCAGCACATGATCACAGAATCTACATCCCATCCATACAGTCTACATTACCAGCAGCATGCATTAATATACCATACTGTGTGTTGGAGCAGGCACTGGATATGACCACTTTCAAGTATCAGACATGGTGCACCAATTATTAAACACTGTCAAGTTCTTGTCCATAAATTGCCAATACTTTGCAATCATAAATTTTTTAAGTGGATTATCTGCCAACCAGTAGCTTATCTCTTATTTTGATGATTTACATGGCTGTTTAAATAATCTCATTTTAAGACAACTTATGAATGGACTGATTTCACCACTACTCACTGCTTCACAGAACCAGTTACAAAGTCATAAACTCAAAACACAGTTTGCTCCTGGAAGTTTTTGCATAACTGTAAATTTGTATGGTTCTAAGTGATACAATTGTTATGGCTGCACGTACAGATTACATTCATAAGCCAACTGTTTAAAGTATTTTCAGAGACATGCTTCTCAGCACACTCCAGAATCACCTAATGTTTCTTCTGAAAGAACACACAGTGACTGCTCTAGCTTCTTCTACAACAAGAAAGCTGTTGTTTGAAATTTGTTCTGCAGTTGATATATTGTGGATGTGGACAGTATTGAAACACTGGAAGACATACTTCTAAATTTACTATCACATTTTTCATAGGATTTCTTCCTTACACAGATTTCCACAATCAACACACTTTGTATCACACCATACTGCATATTCATAAACAAAACCAATAATCTGCATCACAACAAAAATCTTCTCTATTGCACTGTACTTATATTCATGAACCACAATTGGGGTTAATGTCTCACACAACACTTAAGCTTCAATGTGTGAGTAAGACGCAGGTGACATAATATACTGTACATGCTGTGATAAGACTGGTGGCATGAGTCATCCTGCACACCATCAGGCCATCTATGCATGCATGTGTTCTGTTTTCAAATGGATTTCTTGTGCTTCGGCATGACACATTTGAACATTGGATCCAGCATTATGTTTAAGGAAAAGAAAGTTGAGGCTTTGTCTGAAAATATATTCAGCAGAAAACTGTTTACAGTTTTATTTTAGCTTGTTTTGTTTCATTTTTAACACTCACCATCTGTTTCAGTCAGCTCCCTATATCCCATCTCAGTCTTCTTGTTAAATGGGACAACCAGGCCTGCATTATGAAATGTTTTTGTTACTACTTTCTTGTCTCGTGCTTTCATTGCTGCACTGTACACGTCCAAGAGGAAACTTTTTTTCTCTGCCCATGACCGAAGAGAAGTCTGAATCTTTGATACTTTCATCTTTTGAAATGGGTCACACTTCCCCCTCATAGTGTCCAAGTAGGAACTGGAAATATACCCAGAAAATATGTATGTCAAACCAGTATCAGTATAAAACTGGTACTTTCAAAATCATCACAATTATACAAACCCTTAATCCACATATTAGCCATTTACAAGAAAGGACCCAATGCACTCCAAAGTGATCCTCAAGTGAATACAATAATAATACCAACATATGCACTATAATATTTTGATGTAGTTCAAGTACAAGGTATCCACCAGCATGTTTTGGCCACTTATGTGGCCATCTTCAGGGAAGTATAGTCAAGAATACCATTATTTACTAAAGTGTCAGAAACATTCCACCATTGACAAGTCATGTAATCATAGTATCAAATAATAGTTAAAAGGTAATTATAAAAATGAGTACAAAATGTAGAGATAATAAGTTGTTGTGAAGTGAATCATAGTATAATGGGTGGTATGCATAGAAGGAGCAGGTAGCAAACCACCAACCAAGCAAAACAGATGGGATGTAGACAGTATATTTCATCACTTCTAACTTGAGGGTAAGATGAAATCATTGTAATACTCCTCAATAACTCCACACGAGAGACACAAACAGGACCAATGTGCTGCACAATGATATCACATGTCTCTAGCTTTCTTCTTTCAGTTTCTTCAACATTTCCATCCTTCTCATTTTGACGGTTCCCACACAGTTGATTATACATGAGTGGATATGTTGCCACAGCTGGAGAATGATAGTACTTTTCCATCCAAAAGGTAAAGAAGATATATACAGGGTTATTCATAAGTCCCTCCGGGATTTCCGAAATCAATTGTGCAACAACCAAGACAGACACGGCAGAAAGGAGCATATCAATAGGTAGAGAATCTCTCCAAGTATTTTTTGTACTAGGGGCCTTGGCATACTTGCAGGTTCCACCGCTAGGGGGTAGTCGTGACGAAAAATGGCGTTCATAGTGAATAAGAAAGTGTTGTGTGTCTTGGAATTTGCCAAAACTGAGTCAACTGTGACGGTGCAACGGAGGTTTCGGATCATGTACCACACAAAACCACCTACAGACAAAACAATTTGTGAATGGTACATGAAATTCTAGCAGAATGGCGGCCTGTGCGCTGCGAAACGAATAGGCCATCCGGGCCCATTGGCTGAGACTGTCGAGCGTGTGCGAGAAACGTTTGTCAGGAGCCCTCAGAAGTCAACAATTCGCGCGAGCCGGGAATTGCAGATGTCACAGTGAAGTGTTTGGCGCATTCTGCGCAAACGTCTTCACGTAAAAGGATACTGGGTGCAGCTTTTGCAGGCGCTAAATCCCCAGAATCACAATCTTCGTTTACGCTTCTGCTTGGATTTCCAACAGCGGCTACGGGAAGACGGGTTTGCTGAGAAGCTGGTTTTCAGTGATGAGGCAACGTTTCATGTGTGTGGTAAGGTAAATTGTCCACAATGTACACATTTGGGGCACAGAAAATCCTCATGCAACGATTGAATATGTCCGTAATTTGTCTAAAGTGAATGTGTTTTGTGCCGTTTCCTCTTGCAAAGTCTACGGACCATTTTTCTTTGCGGAGCCAACTGTTACCGGTATTAACTACCTGGACATGCTGCAACTGTGGC
>Ga0123352_10002291_pt1 | contig 26486 bp, 19 predicted proteins | sample TergutLab28metaG_FD_89700 | JGI IMG/M metagenome (GOLD analysis project Ga0123352, IMG submission 89700) | Labiotermes labralis P1 segment gut microbial communities from Petit-Saut dam, French Guiana - Lab288 P1 | ecosystem: Host-associated > Arthropoda: Insects > Digestive system > Gut ... | reverse complement strand
CGCCCGCCTCATAATTGACTTCATATGTTTCTAATAATTTCAAGAAATTTTTACCGGACATTTAAGCAGCTCCGAATGAACACTATGCCAATGGATGTGGTTCTCCCCGTCGGGATATATATATATATATATATATATATATGTATATTACTCTTTTTTAAGTCTACGACACCTACATGGACGTACGAGGTTCAGTGTTTCTACATGTCTTGGAAATTTTGATATTTTGCTGACCGTGCATTTCAGTATATTTATCTAAGTAATTAACCAACTTGATGCACAAAATTTTATTTTACAATAAGTTTATTTAATGCTTCTACATGTTTCGAGCACCATGTGTTCATCGTCAGGAGGTCAAAATTGTGATGATACCAGAGGCTGTATGATACAGTTTTGACCTCCTGATGATGAGCATATGGTGCTCGAAACATGTAGAGGCATGAAATAAACTTATTGTAAAACAAAATTTTGTGCATCAAGTTGGTTAATTACTAAGATAAATGTCTTGGAAAGTTCCACAACGTTTATTAGTCTAAATATTTTCTTTGGAAAATGCAAAGGAACATTTCGTCTGCGCGAACATGTTTGGCGACGAAGTTGACGTCTGTGTAGTGATATGTGACACATTGTTTGATTGTTTTACTGGGTTTAGAATGGAACGCTAAATGTACTAGCAAACGGCGAATACTTCTGTAGCCTACTTTGTAATGACTACATGTCGTTTCGTGGCGAGCACCCAGTGACTTTAAGGCGCTTTTAACCAAGAACAATAAAATCTGTGGACGCGTAGGTTATGAAGCAAATGTGTGTTTTATAAACAAACAGGTGACTAAAGATGGGAGGTTTATCTGTAGTAACCGGTTGGAGTAATTTATAGCGTTGTAAAGTAGTTGCGTTTTTCTCAGCTGAATCCGAGTTTCAGATGTGACTTCAGAGCATTACATATACATGTGTATATACTTGACAGTTATTACTGCTCCTTAACGTGTGTGTTAAGCAGTTGTCTTTTCTTTTAGATACTGTTTCGTAGACTAGCATGAATTATGAAATAATAATTATGCAGCTTGATCATCCATTTCTAGGTTTGTAGGACTGAGTCAAACATGTCAGCTACAGATACAGTATTTGGACACCTTGGCATGTTTGCAGTTAGGCCTATTGGCGTACAACATAATGTATTGTACACAATTTTTAGTTAAGTTTATAGTATATCCGTACAAGGTTTCACTTTCATAGCTGCAGGGGTGCGTTAGTTATTGACGTCAAAACGAAAAATTTATGTAGATTTTACACTGCATTTGTGTTGTTATTTCACCTTATACAAAATTCCCTAGCCAAAGTTGCATATTTTTCGAAGATAGCCGAATGCACCATGGTGGCTTTGGATTCAATTAAAGTCAGGGATAATTTGATTGTAATTTAACAGCAGAATCATCTGGCCCATTTCAGTTCAGGATGATGATTTGCAGCTCTGAATTCTTTAGATACTTTTAAAAAGTATCTAAAGAATTCAGAGCTGCAAAGCATCATCAACTCCCTGGACGGGGGATAAGCCCATCTCAGACTTTTGTCTGTACACGACAACAAAAACAAAACGTGGGCATACATTTATGTGCGAGTGGGATTGGAACCCACCATTCGACTTTTCAAGCGGCCTCACTAATTTAGTGCTGATGTTACTTACTATAGAAAATTAATCGTTTGAAGTTGAGTGGTTACTGTATGTACCACACACTTTAACATTAAATATTTGTATTTTTCGTCTACACAATATATTTATATTTCGTATGATTCTCGCAACAACTATCGATTATTTCTCGAGGCAGCATGAACTGGTTAGTCTGTCGAAAGGAGGCGGATCGTGTAATTTGTGAAGTAGAAAATGAATCGTTTTATGCTGTCTAGGCGAATATCACAATTCGAAGGGATGAAGAGTGTATCTGTACTTGTTTCTGACAATAATTGGCAGTGTGTGTATTACAGTAGACAGCCACACTGACATGATGTGACAGGTGTATTTCCATATACTATATGGAAGGTAGGCCAAAAGGTGAATAATGTGGACAAACACCGAATCAGAAGTATTAGTTAATAACGTAATGACTTTTGTGAAATAAGCCAGGCCTTCAATTATGTTGTTTCAATACTGACACCGTTATGTCACTTAGCAGCTCACTAATTTTGATTTCTGTTTACTTTGTGTTAAGACTGCGCATGCTCTTGCAACTCGGGAAACTTAGTCGTTACTTCTTCTAAGTGTTGATGAAGATAGATGAAACGTGCTCAATGCTGGAAAATCAACCATGTTATTTTTTCCTCTCTCTATCCCTTCTCTTCAAAACTCCCGTCGCTGCTCAGCACATTTGCATGGCAGCATTATCCCTTCTCTCTCACCTTCCCCCTTCCCTTTTGAAAGGGTTTTCAAACCTTATACATGCTCCTATGGATAACATGTAGCTTAATTATATATTAATTAGTATCACTACTACCCCCTTCTCGCTACTTTCCATAACATTAGGGGTTGTTGAGTTGTCAAAACAGCATTTGCTTCCAAGGCTAGAAATCCGCAGGGTTTTGTGTGGTATGTGGAATTTGGAAAATAACCTTTAATGGTTTTCACTCGTAATAATAACAAATACATTTTGAGTCTTGCTACGTTTTTTAATTTTATGTTGGTCAACAGAAATAATGTTTCCCTGAACTTTATTCCAAAATTAGAAGAACCGTTACAGCAGTGGAAGGAATCTGTTGCTGTAGTGTGACCTGTTTTTATAACAGCAAAAAAGAAATGTAATAATTGGCTATGAATGTTATATTCTGCCATCTTCTTGCAAAATGTTATTCAATATTCTTTTCCCCAAAATGAACTCAGAAACATAGAACTCTTGACGATCATCAGTTTGAATTGTTATGTACGCTTTCTGTATCAAAAACGGGAGCGCAGTGGGACTCTACATCAGCCATTTGCGGAGTTCACCAGGTTATGTTTCAGTAAGTTGAAACATGCTGTATGAACAACAACTCTCCAAATGGATTTTTGTACCAGTAAAAATAGCTGGGTTGATTAAAATGTGCTGAAACAAAACCCCTAACAAAGTTCGTAGATGTATTCATTTGTGTGTTGGAACTTTCAGAGTGGTCTCAGACATGGAGATAAAGTATCGCCACTGCCTGTAGAATAGTCCACGCAATTATGAATGCGCTGACATCCAGCAAGGACTGTAATTAAATGAAACACGTCAGCTTATAGTCTGTGCTACTTTGCGTTTTGTTAAATACTAGTGAGGCGGTTGCTCTAGAAGTGAAAGCACAGAAGATTAAGTGTATGCTTGTGTTCATGCCTCGTCGCTAAAAGTGAGGCGAAAATCGTAACAGTAATTAACAAACTCCTGGTTGTAAAATGTTCACTGAGACATGGTAACAAGTCTAACACGTCACATTCGCTAACAAGTTAGAGATGAATTAAATGTTCATATTCTTGCTAGCATTCAAATCAGAATCTCTTAATCTTCACGTCTGTCTTTTGAAAGTTAATATGAGACGTAAAATATAGGTTACAAAACTATGTGTTTTCGCGTTGTTTTGTATGCGTGTTAAATTTGGTATCTCACCTTAACCGAAGAACATGGCCAAAGAATATTCGAACTTAAGAGAAAGGAAAAAGAGGAAGCTGAAGTGAGAAAATTGTAGAATGAATCTTATATTCAGACTCTTCATTAATTGGGTAAACGGCTAAAATAATGCCAGGTATTTTTTGCTGCCAGTAATATGTTGTGTTTACGGTAGAGGCAGTTAGCGCAAGGGTCTTCAAATATTTACACGATATAGGTCTCAGTAGCGTAGGAACTGTGGCAGAAGTCGGCCATAACGCTGTCCAAAACAGCGAGTACGGATTTTTACAACAGCTGTAAAATTTTGGCTGCTGTATTATTATCTTAATTTCAAATTGCATATGTGTGGGTGGCAATTATCTTCTATTGTACACCTTTTCAACACGCAAATATGGAACTTCTTCGCTTGTCTGTTTTCTACAATGTGGCGAATCTGGTGTAATCGGTAGATTTGGATGCAGTACCTCCATATTTGATGGATACAATAAAAGTATCCACGTATTATAAGAAGAAATATTTTTACTGTCTATGAGTTCTGCTGGCGCCAGGTGCTTGCAAGTAAGAATGACAGCAACGAAATTTTAAATCATTTTGTGGTTCTTGGGTCGATACAGCACACACAGGATAAGAGGGAAATGGACAGAAACGCAGCTCACCCAAAAATGTGTGACGTTTTTACTGATTTTGATAGTGAATAAGAACTCAGGACGATATAGTTGTTTACATAATTTATAATTGAATAAAAACAATAAATTTTCCACTTACGTTTGTGCAACTGTTCTGACTATAACACATTTTCTGAACGTGGCTTTATTAAATCCCATCCGGATAAAATAACGCCATTTGTTAACTTGCAGCGTCATATTGTTACTAGAATTTGGAAGGAAATGTTTATAGAACTTAATAAATATACGGAATTAGAATATACCATATGCTGTGACTGGTAAAATTATACAGTGGAACTTTGAAAATGGATTAGTTAAAAAGTAGTGGCCTTATTGCGGCAGTTTACTGTATTGTTAGGGTGATTAAGTCCAGGATAACGAGATTAGTAGGGCTTGTAGTACATATGGGGAAGATTAGAAAATCACGGCGTATTTTTGTCTGAAAACGATTGGTAAATGACATACTTGGAGACCACGTGTCGATAGCAAGCTGATATTAAAATCAGTCTGTCCTGAGCCTTTTTCCCAAGAGAACTATTTGGCGGATCCCCAGAAACCACAGAGGACAGAACAGCTCTACTCGTTGAAGAGAAGGAAGTGGACGTTGTCGAAATTGGGCTCGTGTTTGAAATAACTGGCGGTACTCTTTAAACTTTTGTCATTGAAAATGTGTCGAAAACATTGTTAGACCGCTGGTTAGTTCTGGTACATTTAACACATCCCTGCAGTTTATTTTTGTTGAATTCACCGTATTTTAAAGATTCAATTTCTTTTAATGCAATTGTATGCGTAATATGCATACACATTTCATAGAAATTTGTGTGCGTGCTTGGCCTCTACAGGCAACACACGTCCATTAATGCGTGTAATTGGCCTACGTGGCTGTTTTGTACGTAATATAGCCTACCACATTTGCTGAAAGCCAATTTTGCCCCTCCTATATGTACACATTCCGTTTTTAGTATTTTAAAAATAATTTGGTTTGAAAGACTTCATTGGGCCACTGCTTCAGTGCAAGATTTGAAGTAGTGCTAATTAAACTCGTGGTAACTTTGCACGGGATGCTGTTTTTGTCCCAACGAAAGTGCGGAAGGAGGGATTTCAGCCAAGCGCTTGCGCGTGAGCTTGTACGAAGAATATTCATGTAGTCCAGATGGGTAGACCATAAATGACTGAAATGTCAGGTACAGTAAATGAAACCTTTGTTTCCCACGATCACTCTGGTGTTGCTGGGCGAATGTTGCTTGACACACACTCCGGCTGGAATTACAGCATCTACGTTGAGAGAGGAACTGCTTCCGGGTAAGAACTCATAGTACAGTATTTCACCTAGTTTTCATCCTGAATGCGTTTTTTTACAGGACCTTGCGAGGGAGATGAAATGTAATGAAACTCGTGATATTGTTTTGTAGCGTTTCAACAACATTGTTTGTTGAAACGCTATATGGACATGTATTATGGGAAGAAGCCACTTCCGTCGTGACTGCCCGCACTATAGTGTCGGTATTGTGGAATATTTTGTACTGGAAATTGTCGTTAAAAATTTCACCTTGTGAACTCCCGAAATATGTAGTTCGCAGTTTGGTGATCACAGAGTTTGTTGGTTTGCATTCCAAGATACGGTACTTATTTCTGATCACTTTGTTCGTGACTCTGTTACTCGAAGGCAATGCAGCATTTGCGGGTTCGTAACCAACGGTCACGAACAAAGTGACCGGTTTTTGTTTCAACGTATTCTTTCAGTTCTACAAGTATTTGGATATTAATTAATTTATTAAATTGTGTCTGTAGCACAGTACAGTTATACAGTAAGCTCCCTCATTTCATTTCTACATTACTTAGTCCTAATACCGCTTAAAATACAGCGTTATTCAAAAAGATGGACTCAATTTCGTACTTCTATATTTCCTGAACTATACTTGGTATGTGAATGATCTGTATGCATTTGAAAGAGGAGGTCCTATATTTTCAAATACCACCGCTAGAGCGCTCGCCTAGCGCACAGCCGTGCAGGAGCGTCAGTTGAGAGCAAAATGGCTACTATGCAGCACAAGATTTTTTTGCTTTCATGAGTTCATTAAAACTGAGTCGGCGACTGCTGTGCAGCGTGCGTTTCATCTTCGTTTGAACATTCAACCTCCAACGAGGAAGAGCATTTGTCGTTGGAATCACCAATTTGAGCAAATAGGCTGTCTGTGTAAAGGCAAAAGCTCCGGCCGACCACGTGCACCAGAGGAGAACGTGAGACGAATGGAAGTGAGTTTTGAGCGTAGCCCACGCAAGACAACCCGTAGAGCGAGCAGAGAACTCGGAATACCGCAACCAACTGTCTGGCGTGTGTTGAGGCGCCGTTTACCGTTCAGTCGAGTCCATCTTTTTGAATAACCTTGTATATTAATTTTTATTCATCGACTCCTTCTTAACAATGTTGCTCCTAAAGTTACCTCCATTTCTCGTTTGTACCTCTTTTGTTCTCCTCTTAATTTAAACACATTTTACATCGTGTTTACATAGGCGTCCGTTAATACGTGTTACATTCATCACACGAAGTGCGTTTTTAATAAAACTCAAAATAGAAAGGAGATTTGACTTTCAACGTATACAGACTGAAAGGAAATCCAAGCACAGGCTCTCCTTAGCGTGGTTTCTTGTTAAAAATAAAGTCGAAAATGCTTGCAGCGCATGTTATGAAACATCGCCGTAAAACAGCGCAAGATGTCATGTCAAACCGTGGGCTACTGGTGCTTACGGTAGGTATTCGAAGCTGCCTCCTCCGATTTCAAGGCAGACGGCATTCTCTCGAACACGTCTTAGTACGCTGGCATCGGCCGATGTCACAACTGTCTTAAATCTTGCCACGAAGTCTTCGTTGGTCCTGGAAAGTACAGCGTAAACGTCCTTTTTCAGGTTTCACCACATGAAAAAAAATTCAGCGGAGGTAGATCCGGTGAATGAAGTCAACCCTCCATGGTTACGATGGTTTCCGTCCGTCCAGTTTCGCAGTTCGTCGTCGGCACTATACGGGGCCAAACGTATGCAGTTGACAAGTGTCGTTAAATGTCTAACGAATAAGCCACGGTTTGTTCAGGTTTACGAGACTGTATTGGACCGTTGCAACTTTTACACTCTTCTGTAATGGCAAAGGCACTCAACAATAGCAGGTGTCCCCGAGCTTGAGCATTGTTGTGATGATCACTACGACCCAAAAAGAGTTGCGGGATGGACGGTGGATGAGGGGGGAAGTGGCATCAAGACTGGAGTCTGTGTATGTCGTAAATTGGATTTGAGCAGCGCTAGAACCATGTTCCGAGTGCTTCAGATGACGATTAGGAGGCAGAACCGAACGCACGAGGACGAAGGAAGAATGTCAGTGGCGAACTCGTTTGTTGTTCGATATCATCATTGTAGGAACGCAGCTTCCGAATAATGTCATTTCTTGTTTTGTATGTCGGAAGAGAGGAAAGCGAGCGATATATGTGGAAGGACATTGTGGTTGCAGTCACGAGTTATTGTCTAGGCGTTTACTTGCAAGAACTACTGAAACGAGATTCCAAATGAGGTCTTCCCGAATATAGTCAGTGGCGAATTCTGAGCCGGAGGTCAAGTCTGGCGAACGGTACAATATCGCATTATGTACCCTTACGCTACAACACACCTCCGATCACGATTCGCCCCTGCATTAAATAGTAAGCTCCAAACCACCACATCCAAGGCCGATAGTTATTAATAGCACTGTTATTATTATTATTATTATTATTGTGGCCATCTTATGTTTTATTTAGATTGGGATAGTAATCCGATTGTGTCGTATGTGCTTTAGGAACATCCTGTTGCAAGTGAAATATTCGCTTACCATATGCCGACAGCGTGAACATTACCTGGGTCAGGTTCCGCTGATACGTGTTACCTGTTTTGCCAAAGTAAAACTTTACAAACCATATTACAAACGCGTAAACGTGGTTAACTGTGTCACAATCACTGCACAGTAATTAAAATTGTGTAATTATATAATTTTAATTACTGTAGTGTATTCTTTTAATAAGAACATCACCCTGAAGATGGCCGGAATACCGGCCGAAACATGTTGGTGAGAATATTGCTAATGAATACGTCATAGGATGTTAAAGTACATGATATTGGTTATTTATATATTTTTGGATTAGTGGTTGTCTTCAAACTTCGGACGCTGTAACTCCTGATATCCCGTTGAGTAGGAAGCTAGCTGGTAGCACCCAGAGGCTCTGCGAGCCAATTTACCGATTCAGCTGTCCCGGCTTGTGAAGTTTGTTGAACCCAGACATGTATGGCGTGCGGCACCGTCGCGTGGATTTTACGTTCTGAATCACACAGAATTCTATCCATTGCTTAGATCAGGGATGTCGTACCTGTGGCACGCGTATCCTATGTGACACGTGAGCGTATTTGATTTGTCGCCCTATGTTCGCATGACAACGAAAAACATCACAAGTACACGGCGGTAGAGAAATGTTCGTTTTTCCTCGGCGCTGTAAGTCATTGGCTGAATTGACTCAGCATGATTTATTTTTACGCTTATAAATAGCATTGATTGTACGAATTGTTATTTGAAGTTTAGTGCCTTCTGGTACTTGATGCTGTTTCGAAGAGTGATTTGTTGCTCACGTTTCGCATAATCAATAGATGCATCCATAGGAGTTCCGTCATGCACTACACAGTTTGCTACACAGTTTATTACAAAGGTGACTAATTTCGGCCCATTTTTCGGGCCATCATCAGACCTGTGTATACCGGAACCCATGAAAGAAACTATACAAATTTTTTTTTTTTTGTATATTCACGGGTCCGTGCATCGTTAATCAAATTTAATAATTGTCCAACAAGATGCGACTGTATTCAGTTTATTATATTTCTGTAGTCAGCTCTACATGTTTCGAGTGTTGACACCCATCATCAGGAGCTGGACAACTGTAATTACAGCTTCTGGCACTGGTCAACCGGGTCTACTATCATCCGCTGTCGTTGTTGGGTTGGAACGACGCCCATCATCAGGAGCTCGTACAACTGTAATTACGCCTTTTGGCACTGGTCAACCGGGTCTACTACCATCCGTTGTCGTTGTTGGGTTGGAACTGAGTTCCAACCCAACAACGACAGAGGACGGTAGTCGACCCGGTTGACCAGTGCCAGAAGCTGTAATTACCGTTGTACGAGCTCCTGATGATGAGTGTCAACACCCGAAACATGTAGAGCTGACTACAGAAATATAATAAACTGAATACAGTGACATTTTGTTGGACAGTTATAAAATTTTATGCAACTTATCTATAAACCTTGGAGAAAGAGATCTATTTCTTGACACTGATGTATAAAACTTTGTAAAAATGCATAATATTAGTGGAAACAGCGTGAAATACAAAATGTATAAAAATACACGAAAAGATATATTTTTTAAAACAGAAATATGCTCAATAATCAGTATAATAAAAGAGGTAGGCAGATTAAGGTTAACGTGCACAGTGCATCTTCCTAACACAGTCTCGTCACGGGCGAATCAAAGTTCTCTGAAATTTGCTACTGCTGGTAAATGAGGCCGTGGCGTTTTACAGCAAGTACGTTCAGTTCGTTACCATACGATAGCGCGTGTTACCAAGCCTGCAAGAAGAGGGCAGTATCGTAATAGGAAAATAGTAATTATTGTTTTAAAGAACACTATTTATTCTGCTCTCATAGAAGCAACTGTAGTTGAGTTCACGATCGTATAGCTTTGATAGTTTATGCTGTTACACTCTGCTTTGTATAAAGCTCATTGTATGGAAAACAATAAGACGTACTGAGCACATTATCGCATGTTAAATATGTGCTGTAATTTACTGCGCGTTTATCCGTAATTGGTTTCACTGCGATAAATATTTAACGAGTTGTGAAATTCGAAGTTCTCACAGCTGTGGTATTGGAGGTTTGAGTCTTCTGGGATCTGACACGACGTTGACTGGTTAGTAGTTACCGGCATCGTCTGAAATGCCGGTAACTATTTGGTAAATGCAGGGGGCATATCGCAGATGACTTCAATCTTCACTTGCTGATTTACGAATGGGATTTGTGCTGAAAGGCAAGTTTCGGTCTTTGTGTAAACTCTCCTTTAATGTTGTCTTTCTTATTTTAACTGAAACTGGAACGTCAGTAAAACTTTGCAGCATGAACTTTTATATAAATCCGTTTAATGTTTCTCGGGCAGATGGGTAGACAGAAACTGCCGACGGAATAGTAGAATATAATGCTAAATAGTGTACGCCAGCACAACTGTTTTATTACACAAAGTAGTTACATAGGCTACATGTTTCGACTATTAATCAGTCATCTTCAGGCCTATTTTAATCGGTTTAGTCACAAGATGCTATGCACACATTGGGATCTCAGCGTGTTTACATCAATGGAGTACATAAAACCAGATAATCTTGTTTGAGACATTGTCAATTGAAATAAATGTTTGCACAGCATCTCTGGATTTTTGTTCTGAAGTTCTTATATAGGTAGATGCATTTGGCTTGACTAGCTGCGAATTATCTAGTTTAATGTATTCCATTGATGTAAACACGCTGGGATCCCAATGTGTGCATAACATCTTGTGACTAAACTGATTAAAATATGCCTGAAGATGACTGATTAATAGTCGAAACATGTAGCCTATGTAACTACTTTGTGTAATAAAACAGTTGTGCTGACGTACACTATTTAGCATTATATTACGTTTCTAGCACATCGTGATGCCTCCGATCAAGTTCGTAATAGTAAAATCTTTGCAACTTTCGCTGCAAACTCACTATAGAAAATGAGCGCAAGGGTAGAGCGTGTGGTGTTAATTAAGATTTTTCGGATCGTCAGCGGCCCATTTACCACTGTTTGATGAACACTTGTGTGGGATAACGCAGAAGTGGAGGTCAGATTTAAAACCAGTGTCGCATATCATTGCAGGAAATGCCGTTTACTCTGAATAGTCAATTATGTGCTGCTGTTGTCTCGCTTTGTACCGCAGTCACTTTCTTGCTAAATTAGATCATGTCACGGTTGAAGTTGGCTTTATGTACGGAAGACCCGCTTCGAATCTGATTGCATTTCTTACAGTGGATTCTAGAATGGTAGGTATGAAAGATGCTTCACTCCGCTTTGCCCCCCCCCCCTTTTTATTCAACGTTACAGGAAATCATAAAGCCCTCATTAACTCCTTGGTACAGGGTCTCTTGTTAAAAGTTTATGTTTGTTCCTGTGTTAATAAATTGTGGGCTTTTATGGAACCCGAAGTTTCATTCCGTGTTCACCGAAGTTCGTCATTAAACCCTGTTCTGAATCGTGTCAGTCTGGTCCTTCCCAAGTAGGCTGTATTGTTTACGCAGAGAAACTCCTCAAACGATACGTATGTCGAAGACCGACGCTGGTTGGTTTGACTGTCAAAGCACCAGTCCTACATTTGTTTGGCGTTCGTGATTATAATGGTGCTCATTATGGAGGGCCGTCGTCCACAGGCAAGGTCTCAGTCTCATTGGTTTCCCCAGTTTATTTCGCTGTGGCTTGATACTTGTAGCTCATTTAACGATGCTCTCAGTAGCTTAAGCGAAAAAAATAAATCGAGCGATTGGGTGACAGTGAACAGTAAATGTGAAACCATGTTAAAGGAAGTATTCGCAGCCTGACTCCGAATACTGTTGCTACATTTGCCTGGAGGCACTGAGGAATACCACGAAGAACCTCGAGTTATTGTGTGTCCTGGAGAATAATCGAACCGGGCTCCTCCCGGTTACAGGTCAGAAGCATTACTGCTTCAGCGAGGTTACTGAGTCGCTCGCTTGACTGATGTCATCCCCAAATGGGGCCTATTTACTGCAGGTCACTTCTGCCACCTGGAGGACGTAGACTGAGAACTTTTCTTAAGAAGTCAAGGGAGCAGCGGCAGAAGTGTGTGAAATTTGTTGCTCCATCTCATCAAGTGTTCTTGGTTCTGATCCGTAGAATTCCTGTTTACGCCATCCCCACGAAAAGAAATCACGTGGAGTGCCATCGGGACTTGACGGAAGCCATTCCGTTCGTTCTTGACTCCCAATTTACGGAAAGATGTGGTAGTGCTCCATCGTGCATGAAGTGCAGTCCTTCGTAATTGTCCGGCTGCGAAACAATGGAAAACCCATTGTGTATTTATTTTACAGTCATTCTGTTTACTGTCTGAGAACCGAAAACGTGTGTTAGTTTTCGCGAGTTTACCCAGCAGTGTGTCCGAACTGGTGCCAATTTAGTATCGCGTGTACCGCCCATAGTGTAAAAATCACCTCATAAAACCAACCTTGCATGCACTGGAATATATTCACAACAGATCACAAAACATCCTCTTGCATGTTTCGGCACTCCATGGGTGCCATCATCAGGGAGTCTTCACACTGGTTAAAGTAGTGCTTTCAAAATGATCCGTTGTATGCACCATTGATAGGAGGATATTTTATGCTTCTGTTGTGTGTATATTCCAGTGCATGCAAGGTTGGTTTTGTGGGTTCATCTAGTACCATCCCCCTTCAGGACTCAGTCAGGCAGTACTTTTCTACGTGCTATTCTAAAAACGCGATTCCAAGTAAGACTTGTCACTTACGTGCGCTGTGCGATAGCAAAACCTGTTTGCTGACTGCCGAGGGTTGTCATTTTTTTTTAATGCAGTTTTGAGTGAACCGGGAAATTGGTCGAGTCCTGTAACACAAACTTATACGTTAGAATCAGTTTGCTGGTAGCTGCTTACAAGGCAGGTCGGCTGTGAGCGTGTGGCGTGGTGGTACTGGCGGGAGTATAAACATGGATTAAGTACGTTTTACTCTTACACTGGAGACTACGCAAACTGCAAGGGAGTTATGCTAAGTGAAACAAGAAACTTGCAGCTAAAAATCTTGCGTCAAACTGCATACCAATAAATGTGATGGTCATTGATATGGTTTCAGACTACAGAGCAGAAATATGCTCTTGCTGTCCTGCACTTCTGTTATCTTCGCCTGTCACGCAGACAAGAGGTCGCATCGAAATACCGCAGTAGGAGAGCACGTGTCAAATGGCCCTATATGCATTGCCAACAAAAGGATGCTGTTCAAACGCTGTTATAAACTAATGCGGTTTAATCAACACTCAAGCACCTGTACTGCTACAAGACGAGAAGTTCGTTAGTCTGTGCATAGGCCGCAGGAAGGAGTCCCATGGATGGAACCCCTCCAGATCCCCCTCCGGTTATTACTTTCATCCTGCAGCGTAATTCGTTATATTTCTGTCCATTCCTGCAGCCATTCTCTTCGCATGGGTAGCGCAAACCTTACTAGCGACAAACGATTTGTTCTGGTTGCGTATGCCAAGGGTGGTTAGAGGGAATGCGTCAGGCAACAGAGTTGCATGCAGCAATTGGCCAGTGACTGCCGTGATTCTGATCGACTGCTTTCCTTGCCATTAGCCTGTGCGTTTAATCGAGCCAAATTCACACCCTAATCAATTCAGCGTCAACTTGGATCCAATTCTAGCAAACCTGAAGATGGAGGCAGCATGTTCCCCCGAAACGTCGGTTTCGATCTACAACGCAACATGGTGTGAAAACCTGAAGCACACCACTGTTTTTGATTGCTATAGTCGGTAGGCCTACACAGCCTGTTTTGTTTAATTATTATCGCAAAACATTTTGTGCTATAAATAATATCAACAGCTGATAAACTGTGGGATACTCGGTGTAGCAGTTGGTTGAGGGCACTGCGCCACAAGCCAGAAGGTCGTGGGTTCGATTGACATAATCCATCCGGCCGCACTAGGGTCCTGGTTTCGATTCAGACTGACAGAAATGAGTTCCAAGGGTTCTTATGGGGGGTAAAGGCGCCCCTGCGTAGGACCGACAACTTTGCCATCTTCATGTGCCGACTGTCTAGAAATTCTGGGAGCCTCAGCCTCCTGGATCCATAAGGACTTGCCCAGGCCTGTACAGGGATAGCTGTACCTTTTACCGATTGACGTTAGGGTATGGTATTAGAATGAAGGAGGCATTTGAGATAAGATATTTTATCTCAGTTTAATGGTTTCAAGAGTGCATTCATTTGTTGTTGTTGTTGTAATACTGTCGTAACGGTTCAGAAACAACGACGGAAGTTTTATCAGTTCGTGCAGTAGTGTGGATTATGATTTTTGGATTGTGACACCCGGTGGTCATACAGCTGGTTGACCAACGTTTGAAGGAACCTGCTGCCTGCAGTAGCTTAGCTAAGGTGTTTTTTGTGCCAGGGGAGAGTAGTAACAGTGACCGACCCTAACAGGAATTAATGGACTTTAAAAAATCGCAATGATTTATGTTATTTTGGCCCAAACCATTTAAATTATGTCGGGCACATAAATAAATTTTTTCGTTTAAAATATTTATTTTGTTGCCCATTTTCCCGCCCTGGGCAGCCGCTCCGTTGTCTTTCTCCCGTTAGCTACGCTCTTGGCTGCCTCCATCTTCAGGACAGACTTCTAGTAGGTTCCTCTGAAACGTCGCTGCACACGGTGTTGAAACCGGGAAAATTACTACTCAAGTTCTCACCGTCGTGAGATACTCAGACTTCACACAATTTTATTGAATTTGTTAAGAGTATGTGTGACATACTGTATGTGTTATAAAATTCTAATGAATAGTTTTCATTTGAAGGGAACGGATTAGTAATTTTAATAGTGTTAAGACTACGGAACATGTTTTTGAACGGTTCTCACCTGAAGATGATGTTCGACTTTAACATTGAAACTCGCTGTGAAAAGTGATTATAAAAATTTGTCGTTGATATTGACGGACAGCATGGACCAAACATTGATATCGAATTACGTGCCTGTGTTGGCTTTCTTGCTGTTGAAGGGTAGTGTTGTCAGTGCAGCCCCCTCTGTAGGCCACCATTTCTGAGCTGAAGGAATGTTGTGACATCCACAGCGCAGAATCCCCCACCAGAGGAGGTGAGGTCGAATCTAGAAGTGGGGAGTGGGAAAGAATGAATTGCGAAATGTTGTGAATTAGTAGGCCTATGCGTTCTGCTTCAGCGGTTCCTTAATAGATTACGCACAGAGGTGGAAATTCTAATCGCATTTTGTACTGCCCTAGCTCGTCATTCGAGGATTATATGGAATGCTGACTGTTTGGCTGCAAGGTGTTGATTGCTTCCTCTCACCACAAGCTTCACCTGTTAATTCGAACTGTTCCGCAGAATCAATACTGGCGAGACACTCCGATCGCACTATTGGCCTTACGGTCGTGCAAGATGTGGCGGTAGAGAAGTTACGCCGAGAATGATGATTGCGGTTTTCAGATTATTGTTAATACTAATGTTATCTGGGGAACCGGGGTTCGATTTCGCAGGACTTTTCTTTTCGTTACCTAGTCAGACCGGATATGGGCACCGTTCAACCTGCTAGTCCACGGGCATCTGAAACTCTTTCGTTGGGGGCAATGCGACTGGAGCCTGAAGCTCGCCATTCATCGCTTCTAGTATTAATGTTAAAAACTCGCGAATCTTTACCTTAAGCACTCTATACACCTTCATATAGAAGGAACGACTTCAACTTTCAATTATTCAAAATACGAGTTAAAACAGATTTAGAAACCAATCCCTACGTGTGTATTCGAATCGTACCAGATTTGTTTGATGGTCTGGGATAGGACAATTATAATAGAGCTTTTGGTGGAATGCAGTATTTTTGGTATAGAAATTAAGCTGTCACTTTCAATCTTAAGCAAAGATAAAGTTTCCAGAACAGTAAGAATGTTACGTCCTTTGAGGTGATGTTATAGTTAGGTTTCTCTCGGATTTGAAGATAAGGAATTTCTTTAACAAAAAATAATATTTTTGTTCACAGTGTCGAAGGCGGAGCGAGATACATTCTGAAGTGTGTTATGAAGAAATCCACAATTTTGTGATACTGAGTATTGTGTCACCGGTTAACAGGATTTAAAAATTTAATAAGCTCATAGGATATTCGTCATCAGCCATCACGAATCTGGGCTACTTCTCTATTCCAATTCAGCGGAAACAGTAAATCTTTTGGTCATTTGAGCGGGATCTGTGGACGTGAAATGGCCTTTCGCACACAGAGGCAGAGACGATAACAACACACAAAGGCTGCGACATAATATGCCTCCAGCGGGATTTGAACTCGTCACTACATTGTTAAAGTGGTCTAAAACCACCCGGCCACATTGATCGGCTTTTCTGCAGCGTTTACGATAGGTCTGTGTTCTTAACCATTTAATGCGTTTTTGGGAAATGTAAGCATAGCTAGGTTTCATTTTAAAAACTCTTCATTTTGAACATACACTTTACACGTATTCCATACGATTCTCACAGTAAACAATCATTATTTTCCTATACAGCGTTCAGTGATTTGTCTTTCTAGCGGACGCAACTGTGTTCTTTGTGAGGTACGAACTACATCTGTATATGCAGTGTAAATTCTTTGTAGTCTTCAGTGGTTTAATACAGTGTTCCTATAGTTTCTGCATATTGTGTCTTATGCTTGTATTATATTGCCGGAACGTGCGTTGATAGAAGCAGGTTCCTATAATAACGTGTCAGCCAGTGGAGAAGTTGCTTGTACCGACCGTTTGTCAGTAACTTACCGTCGCTTGGTGGAACTTGGCTATATCTTGGATGTTCCTCCAAGGAGTTGCCGGCTGACGGCTCCAAAACTTTGGATATTGGAGGATTTTGCTTCAGCAACATCCAGTCTATTGGTCCCGACACTGTTAGAGTAGGAGCCTCATATATAGAATTCTGAGATGTGACATTGTGTCGTCTCGTAAATGTGTACTTTTCGAACTTTCTTAATATCAAACTAGACAATGGTGGGAGTAGGTTCCCCTGAAACTCCGGTACGTATCTGCTTGACTTAACGAAGTCCCATTCCGCACGACAATTTCGTACGCACCACTTTGAGAACCTCGAATCCCACATGTGCGTTTGTGATTATCAATATTTTTCGTAAGTGATCTGATGTTATGTAAACCAAGTTCATGAACAGTCTTAACGAATTGCATGTTTTCTATCGATAAGCTCAAAACGTTGTACTGCTTCGGAGCTAGCTGTCTTCAGAAACACATCCAAGGATATCCGCCTTCCACCCTTCCCTCTCAACCCACTCCCCGTTTCTCACTTCGCCAGTATAGCGCCTCGTGGTACAGTACAGTCACTTCTTTTTCTTGTTCCTAATCACTACATCTTGATTGTTGTCAGAGCTGATTTAATATTCTGACATTTTAATTTCTTATGTCTTATTATTGTGATATTTGTTAACACCTTTATGTAGAGAATTTACAATTATATACCTGAAGCAAACCAATTTTTTTTTATTTCCTAGAAATGCTTGCAACCCGTGCTTCACCAAACGGTACATCACGGGATATTTACAGTACTTGTATACAAGCTTGAGTAATTTAACAATGTTGTTTATAGCTATGTTATTAGAATTATAGTTGTATTTACGTGGGAGTTGTTATGGAATCTGGTCGCTTTTTGATTGATCTTGCAGCATGTGGAAGATGGATTTGAGTAACCTGGAGACGTCGACTGTGTGTATGTGGTACTGCATTATCAGAGGAAGGGGGAGGTGTGTAGTACCGTTGGTCGTGCTTTCGAGAAAGCCAATCTTTCTAGGGTATATAGTGCTACGGCTAATTTCTGCTACATGAAATGTTATTTCGCACGTGCCATATATTTTATACTATTACGCTAGTACTTTTCCCAGTATGTGTGCAATGTGGCTTTTTTTTTGTAGTTCCTTGATTTCGTGCTTTCCCGGTATGTTGCCCAGGTATTGTCTGAGTGATTTTGAGATGGTTCCAATTGCCCCTCTTATTACTGGTATCGCGTTTGCTTTCACATTCCACATGCGTTGAATTTATATAATAGTAGTAATAACAGTAATAATAATAGTTAGTATTATTGTTGTTGTTGTTGTTGTTGTTGTTAAGGTTAATATGAGTCTCACCAGTCATTCGGTATTTAATGACTACGGCTCGACTTCAGTATCGCACGATCCTCTCGGCTGGCTGACCTGTTTCTGTTGTAAGAATTCGACCTTCCATATCTCATTATCACCCTTCAGAATCACAGAAATGAGGGCCACTTTACATGCTACAAAAAGACATTAAAAATTGTTTCCCGCCCCCCAACTCGCGTCATGTCGGGAAGGGAGTAGGCCATTTGATAACGAAACCCTTGTATATGACGTCTATCTGTGTGTCTGACCCTATAGTACGGGAGGTCAAACTGAATGAGCCTGAACCAACATGCTGGGAGTGTGGGGGAGGAAAGGAGGTTGGGTCAGAGGGATGTACAATCAATCAACGTCACAATAAATCAATCACATGAACACCGGCGCCATAACTCAGTAGCAGCCAGCTAGCTGGCCCGTAGACCTGCCTACCTTCGGCAGACCGAAACAAGGGTTACATGAGCATTATGGCTACCTGCTGCTATTGCCGCAATCGCAGATTGAGATTTTAACATTTTCGGGGGGCGGTACAGATATCAGTTGTCCATTTGAGACAAACTTGTTCTTCAGTGTCCTTATCAGTAGAATTGTGCCTTGAGAGTTATTTCATAATCGGAAATACTGTCCAGAGCATTTTGAAACACATTTGAGATACTTGCCTAAAATTCTTACGTAGTTCGAAACGTGGACCTGGTGATGGCGGCTGAAAAGCCGTCTGAGATATATGTGCCCTTGAAACGACTCATCACTGACATTCCGAATTCATATATTACTCGTGACTACATGTAGATCGAATGTACACCTTGGTCTGTTGTGTTGTTATGGGCCGATGTCCCGTCCTATTGTATGTTCAGCAGCGTAAATCGAACACAATCGTCTGAACTGTCAACTAAAACAACAGGAGGAAAATATGTAAGAAAACCTTAACCTCAAGTTACATGTCGTTGTGAACCAAATTCCGACGACTTCTTCCTGTCTACTGTATTACAAAATTTCTTTGTAATCCTGCTTGAAGAGGGAAGCTTCCGACCCATCGCCTGATTGCAGACTATCTTCCCCACCCTTTTTCCCCAGCAGAATATTATTGTACGTTTGCAATATACGTGCATTTGAGAATACGGTTTTTTGAACTATTGGTTTGTTAGTGCTCGCCAAAAAAAATGTTCGGCTGTTCCTAGTGTGGCAGTACTTTGCAAAAGTGCACATCGCCCCCCCCCCCACAAAAAAATCGTGCAAATCACTCGCACTTGGCATTACGAGAAACAGATGTAGATGGGCACAGTGGAACAACAAGCTGTATTCTTTATGCCGTCAGTAAACAATGTGTGATTGCATGTAAAAACATAGTAGTCGGTACGCTTGTATAAGTGCGACCTTTTCTTTAGGCTACATTCATATGGTTATTCTGTTACTTGTTCTTTGACACTGCGGTCTTGTATCACTATGTCGTTCTGTGGTCTAAGCTTTCTCTTATACAAGTTACGGGAGTTTTCCCGTGCACCAGTTCTTAGGTTAGTTGGGGATATCATCCGTTAGGCGTGTTATTAAATTTAGGGAAAACATGAATAATGAATTCGAAATACTGTAGAAGAATCGCGACCAATTAAAAGATAGTGTCGTCCTTTGTCTATTGTAGGCCAGTTCAACCCGTAGCTCGCAAAAACATGTTGCTCTTGGCCACATTTGAAATGAGAAAACATCTTTTAACCCTTTCCGTGACAAAGCCGAGATATAGCGCCAGAACAACTTTGAAAGCATGTGAGCTGTTTATTTACGGATACATACACGACATTACTAAATTAGCGATATACTGAGCCCTGTTTTGAATTGAATTGCTAATAAATTGTTCCTTTTGTTATCATAGGAGCTTTATTATAGAGTGAATACGGAAAACACAAAGGTAGAATTATGCATTTGTGTATCTTTATCGTTACACCGTGCTTTTCGTAGAGTCATTTCATTAGCACACCAACCAATGCACATACATAAAATGCCACATTAAAACACTTAAAATCGCTCCAACATGTTTCGATCCTAAGATCATCTTCAAGGAGCTACACCGTTCCTTACTAAAGTCACATTTTTAAAAACACTTACTGGTTAATTTCCTAATATTAACAGGGTGCTGTGGCAGCATGTCTTATTGTGTAAGATTACGTTGCTGAGAATGCGCCTGACTATGGGTGTGCGTCGTGTGTTATGCTGCTAGAGACTGGCTATGGATTAGTTCCCTGAAGGTGATCTTGGGATCGAAACATGTTGGAGAGATTTTAATTGTTTTAATGTACATTTGGTTATACGTATAATGCGTTAGAATATGTCAGGTAAACGAGGATGGAGTGAAATTAAATGGTATGCTACAGATTTTAGTTTATGCTGATGATGTTGATGTACCGAACAGAATTGTACATACTGCAAAAGGAAAACACAAGAGATATAGAAGTTGCTAGTAAGGAGATTGGACTAGAAGTAAATGCTGACGTAACTATGTGGTCATGTCTCCAGATCAGAATGTAGGACAAGATCACAACAGGTAATAGATCCTTTGAAAGGGTGGAACAGTTCAGATATTTGGGGACAGCTCTAACGAACCGAAATTCCATGCCGGAAGAAATTAAGAGCCGACTGAAGTCAGGGAATGCTTGTTATCATTCGGTGCAGAATCGTTTGTATACCAGTTTGCTATCCAAAAATATAAAGATTAAGATATACAAAACTGTAATTTTGCCTGTTGTTTTATATGGGCGTGGAACTTGGTTGCTGTTATTGAGGGAGGAGTGAAGGCTGATGGTGTGTGCGAATAGGGTGCTGAGAGGATATTTGGGCCTAAGAGGGACGAGGTAACGGGTGGGTGAGAAGACGAACTAAAGAGGAGCTTAATGATCTGTACTTCTCACATATATTATTCGGGTGATCAAATCAAAAAGCATGAGATGGGTGGGGCACGTAGGACCTATGGAGAGAAGATAGGTGCGTACAGGGTTCTGGTGGGAAAACCTGAGGGAAAGAGACCACTTGGAAGACCCAATAATAGATGGGAGGATAATATTAAAGTGAATCTTCAGGACATGGGATTAGTGTCACGGGCTGGATTGATGTGACTGGGGATAGGGACAGGTGGCGGGCTCGTGTGAATGCGTTAATGAACCTTCGGGTTTCAAAAAATGCGGGAAATTTCTTGACTAGCTGATAACCGGTTAGCTTGTCAAGAAGGACTGTGGTCCATCGAGTTAATTGGTTATCCGTATAAGCTACTTATTCATTCTCCATTTTGCCTATTGAATTTCATGTTGCCGGTATGCAGATCAAATTTTCCCATCGTTTCCCGCACCGCGTAAAAGGTTGAGCAGGCCTGGCTGTAGACAAACTGAAGGACAGCACGAAGGTTTGTCAGGATAGCCGTTCGCCGGACCCATAATGCAAACCCAATACGAATCAGGATTGACCTATGGTGGAAGATCAGACTGTGGGAGTTGCAACTGTCATAAATGTTATAAAACTGCCAGCTTACATTTCTCGACTGGAAATTGAAACGTGGATCACAGTGTCATAGCGGAGTGCAGACACGCCGACGAGTTGCCTAACAAAGAATTTTGTAGCGAAGTCTTTGTCTTTAATAACACAGCCTATCGTTCGTCTGTATTCTGAGCCGGTTGTATCCATCCCATATTTTGGAACATTGTATTTCCCTTTGATTAATAATAATGTTATTTTCACATTTTGTGGGTCTTCCATGTAGGCGTTTTCCAAGAGGTTTGTTCCCTCTCACGCGTACAAAATAAAATCTGCACTTCTTTAATCGTAAACATAATTCTCCCAGACAATATATTTTTTTGCGGCATTGTGAAAGGTTTCATCACATCTCGACCGAGGCCAGTGCCTTACCTACCCTGTGAGAACACTAACAGAATGGCGCGGTCGCATAGCAACACTTCCTGTAAGTGACTAGAACCGCACCTCGCCCTTTGTCTTGGTTCGGATGTACGTATAGCAATGGTTTTATCCTGAGTGTCACTGTTATTATCTGACCGTGCCTTTCCACCAGTTCACCTTACGACAAATCCGAGTCAATCTCGTGTTATATAAACAAGCCCCACTACGTGATCGACACCGACGTCTCAGTGATTAGCTGCCGAAGGCCTGACGGCTTGCGGTGTCGGTTTTATATATCAGAAATTAGGAATCATCTAGGCGTCGCTTCTAGACGCGACGTCACTAGTAGGTTTAGTCTGTCTGGAATAAAATATGCGACAGTCTGTCCTCGTGCTGGCAGTGAGACGAAACTATGATTGCACTGTCATTGCTGTCTTCGACGTTCAGCGGAACGTTTTTACGCCTCTCAAAGTCGTTTAACTGTAGACAAAATACAAGAACGGAAGGGAGATATTTTCGAAATGTTTGTGTCTTTGCTTCTGATTTTTATTGATACGGAACTATCACTTATGTCCAGAGGAGATACATTATGTACAGACCCAAATTGCCAAATCGGGGTATCTCTTTCGATATAGTTACTAGGTTACGCGGTGCATGACTGGGGGATCGAGATAGCCATAAATTGTAAGAACCGGGACCTTTAGTCGGTATAGTGATGAGTTGCAGGGTACATGACCGAGGAATCTTTCGATTCCCGACAGGGTTAAGCTATTTTATCTCTTCTGCAAAGCGTCCATCTAAACTGTGGGGCCCGCCCAGCCTCTTATTCTGTGGGTACTGGGAGCCTTCTGTCGGTATTAAAGCGACCGGGGCTTGAAACCAACAACCTCAGTCTTGTACCTAGTTGAGAATGCTTGGAGTTTACCTCCACACCCATATGCCTTCATAGCGTGGTGCTTATGAGACGGGCGGACATGAGCTACTTGCATTGTGTTTTTCGCATATAGACTTACCCGTTTCCGAATATGATTTAAATCAGTGTCTTATAAACGTATATATCTCTTTTTCTTTGAAGTGGGTTGTTTGTTCTGTGTGTGTCAAGTAGGCTTATACCTGGGACATTGCTAAAAACGTAGAATTATCGCGAACTGAAATCCCTTTACGGACATGGGTGTTCTTTGTTGCCCTGTGTAGGTAGGTGTTCTCTTTTTCAGATCATCATAGTTTTTATTCAGGGTAATGGGAAATTAATTTAGTTTCACGAAAGGGTTTGAAAAGATCATCCAATTCTGAAATTGAGACATTACTGTATTTTATGCAATGAATTCATCATCACGTTGTAAATTTGTAGTGTTTTGCTTCGTCTTGCAATTATTTTGACAAATATAAAGCCAAGTATACAGGCTGTATTAATGTACAACTAAAACTTTAAATTTGGGCGTTTGAAGGTATAGTGCCCAAGTTAACCTTTGGACCAAGGGAGACGAAGTCCAGGGGAACTTTTAGCCTAGGATCTGGTATGCTGTTGTTACTCTGAACCTACACAACAATTCTTATGTCACGACATAGGAATGTCAGGTGGTAGTGACTGCCGAAAACACTGCGTACATATGAAGCCGTAATTCGTAGACGGTATGGATATGGTCACTGGGTTGCAGGGCTTTCAAACTGCAATGATGCCGGAAACTAACCTGTCTATATTTTATTAGCTGTACATGAAAGTTTGGTGATCCAGTTAACCCCTCTCCTCGGGTATCCGATGCATTTTCAGTCCGTGCTTCATATCCGCTTCAGTACATTGCCTGCGTATCCCACTAATGCTTGTCATTGCTGGAAGAGACTTGGTCCGTTCCCGACCCTTTCCTGCTCAACCGGGCCACTTCTCCAGGCATCCGGTCGAGACCCGAGCTTGGTCTTCCCCCAGGCCTTCACTTTTTAGGGGAGCCGTGCTGGTCCATGCTGTGTCAGTTGGGAAGTACCCCGAGGACAGAGGGGCGAACAGACGAACAGAGTAACACACACACACACACACACATACAAACAAATTCGTCGAAACACGCACACGTACACCAACACATGGGCGAATTTATGTCGAAAGGCACCAGAGAAAGAAACAGGAAAATTGAGGTTGCTTCCTTTTTTCAATTTGTTTTCGCGTCTGGATAAACTAATAGTCGTGAACTTTTAGCTTGTAGGTTCTTTAGTTTTCGAGACTTCGAATTTTAAATCATCCTAAAACTGCGTGGTTCGTCCCTTGCGCGACTACGTACGCCCCCGAGTTGCGCAATTTCAAGTTACGCAACTTCTAAAAAAAGTATAAAGTTGAAATAATAGCATTTTTGAAACGCGTCCCGTCTTTTTCCTTGCTGTAGTGAAAGCGCAATGAGACGAAGGTGGACTGGAGCGTGGTTCCAATGTGTTGGAGTTTGAGTTTAAACTGGAGTCGCGTGTGTAATTATACCAAATGTTTACTCAGTTCCGGCTTGCGCAAAATTTGACTTGCGCCGAATCTGGCGGAACGTAACCATTGAGTAAGTCGGTGAGCGTCTGTATGTCGAACACAGAATCTCCGGAACACTTTGCAGTAAACCTCAACGAGGTATGGGTTTGAATCGGATGTTAGGTGAGGCGAAGCTGATAACACTTACGGAAGAAAAAAATTCTGTCGTCTACGTTCCGCGAGACGGATTTGTGGGCGGTCCATGTGTCATATATCAGTGTTCGGGAAAATGCCATATCGGTTTTATAGTAATGATGTAACGTTGAGAAAAGCAGACGGAGAAACAAATTTAAAAACGCGAGGTAGGAAAATGAGAAAGAACAGTTATATCGTAGTATGTAATGAGTTTTTGTTATGTTATATGGTTTGAAATTTCATGACCTGTACGGAAGATAATTTTGACACCGTCACTGGAATTGCTATCTTCATCAGACAGTCGAGGCTGAAAAAGGGGGGGGGGGAAGATTTTTTGACCCTGGGTAAAAAAGAAACGCCTCATCCCCAGTAATTTAGTTTTTTTATTTTTTGGTCTGTGTGGAGGATGTTTTTGGCTCGTTCATTGGTATTGTTTTGTTGATTGGGGGGTGGGGGGGGGAAGAGGGGGGGGGGGGAGATTTTGTGACACTGAGTAAAATAGAAGCGACTCATGCACAGTAATTTAGTATTGTGCATTTCATAGAGCTATATAGCAGTCAAAAATATAAATATTTTTGTACTACATTAGTCTTCTCTGAATGTTTACAGTTGGTAATGTCAGGTTACAGTTATAGACTGTCAGCCAGTCAATCCGTCTTGGTGTCGAGCCTGTCTTGGGCGTCATGACCAGATCTTCGTGTGTACGCTGAATACCGCGGTGTGTCAGTCTTTGAGAGCCCTGTGACGAGATTTCTGGTCTTTGCTAAGCTTAACCTGAATAGTATAAAAAGACTCAGTTTTAACGTGATATAAACATATTTGGTCTAGATTATGTGAATAAAATCGGCCACCAGCCCCCTACGTAGTACCAGATTACTGACACCCGAGGTTTCGTGCGCTTGTCAGTGGGCGGAATGGTATCTCCTCGGAATTTCATTTTGCTATATAACGGCAAATTATCATGTAGTGGAACAAAGGGTGTTGTAACACATTCACTTGCGCACACATTGATCACAGCTATCTCTGCACGTGCTTTTATTCCTACATCGACAAGTAACCTTGTTCAGAAATATTTTCTTTTGCACCATACAGCTATGATGCACAGTCGTCCGGAAGAAATAATTAATGTTAAGAAGTTAAATATTATACTGTATATTTCTCATGTTCCTACTGAACACCATGTGAATTAATTTTTCTTTGCTTTTTCCTATTTTCCAACCTTAGACCACCCATAATACATGGCTTTGCAACTGACACTACCAGCTGACAATGCAGTTCACCGGAACACTCACTGACGTGGCATGGAACTGTCCGTTTATCCGTCTCGCGGTGGGCGGCGCCTGGGCTTTATTTTCTTCTTAATTGTTATGAGCATCGCTCTGTAGCATTCTTAAAGTCATTTGAAAGGCAGAATACAAGGGACCTGATAATATTTTTTTTTCTAATCTGAATCGTGGAGAAGGGGTGAAGTCAAGGTTAAGCATTTAATCGTAGATATCTACACTTCATCATCATCATCATCATCATCATCATGTTCCTGAACGGTTAGGCGTGTTTCCTGCTCCTTGATCCTCAAGATGAAGTTGGTCCCTCCATCTCTTCCTCGGTCGTCCTATGTTCCTTCGTCCTTTTGGTTTATATTGTAGTGTTTGGGGTGGTAGTCTGTTTGTGTCTATCCTTTGTACATGGTGTAGACACTTTTTCTGGCACTGT
>Ga0123352_10002289_pt1 | contig 26489 bp, 22 predicted proteins | sample TergutLab28metaG_FD_89700 | JGI IMG/M metagenome (GOLD analysis project Ga0123352, IMG submission 89700) | Labiotermes labralis P1 segment gut microbial communities from Petit-Saut dam, French Guiana - Lab288 P1 | ecosystem: Host-associated > Arthropoda: Insects > Digestive system > Gut ... | reverse complement strand
ACCGTTCGCCCTTTAGCGTGGGAAAACATCTATAGTGGTATTGTTAGTGTTGATAGTCATAATAACAACCTTAATTTAACCGTGAACTCCTCGCTTGTGAAACTGGATTTGGAGTTTATTTATGGCAGTAGTGGCGGGGTGAGTTATTTGGGTGAGTATGTTGTGCAAATTCCACAAGGGACAAGCGGATACAGACAATTTTTATTAGATTCCGGCAATACAACAAACTTGTGGATTAGCTTTATTAACGGCAATTTGAATGTTAGAATAGTAGACCGTACTGTAAACTTATTATTGATTAGTGTGTATATGTTGAAGGAAACGATAACTGATAATTATCAATTATTCTTTGATAGATCTTTTAATTCTACTAATGAAGTTGTTTTTGATGCTCCGTTTCATTCAGGTCCTTTTTTTAATAGAATGCTTTACGTAGAGGTTTCGGGTGGTTTAGAGTTTAGTGGTGTGCTTTCGTTTGTAGGCGTTAGATCCGATTATATTTTTACTAGTCATATTAGTATTGGCTTGGATTCAATTTTACGGGTACGCATATCACATTTTTCACCGACAGGCTGGGTGAGTGTAACTATGCCTAGTTTTGTTGGACCGATAAATGTGCGGATTTGGTTAATGCCGGAAGATAGTGTAGAGTTGTTGTTTAATGAAACTTTAATGAGAAGCTTATGGATAAATTATTATTCAGTTACTTTTGCTTTGGGAGATATAAATAATTTTATAGGACGACAATTTTTAATAACTTTAGATAGCAGTAATTGCGGTTCTTTTTTGGGAATAAATGAGGTTGTTACTTTTGCCATAAATAGCAACAATGGCTTTATATTTAATCGCCATATAGGTAATGACTCAATTTTTTCGTTTACTATATCTTATTCATCGCAAGGGACGATAACAATACGCACAAGCATTACTCATTGGTGGGGAGCAGGAATTAGAGTTTGGCTGTTGCTGTAATAAAATGTAATTCAACATAGAAAAAATAGACAAAAAATAGATTTCAAAACCATACGCAAAAAGTTATTGCGTGTGGTTTTTTTATAGGGTATAATGAAATGTATAAGTTGTGCGACAGGTTTTCAAAAAACAAAACTAAATTTAATTAAAATTCGTGTCGCGAAATAAAAGGAGAGATATAAAAGTGCATTTTTCTAAAGAAGTAGAAGAAATGAAAGCTGTTAAGCAGGGTGCTAATCACGGTGCCTGTCCCATACCTCAAGAAGGCAAATGGGTAAAAGCTAAAGATGTAAAAGATTTATCGGGGCTAACACACGGTGTTGGTTGGTGTGCGCCTCAACAGGGGTGTTGTAAACTTACCCTTAATGTAAAGGGCGGAATTATCCGTGAGGCTCTAGTAGAAACTATCGGCTGTAGCGGCATGACTCACTCGGCTGCTATGGCGGGCGAGATACTGCCGGGTAAAACAGTGCTAGAGGCACTAAACACAGACCTTGTGTGCGATGCTATAAATGTGGCTATGAGAGAGTTGTTTTTGCAAATCGCTTATGGTAGAACTCAATCGGCATTCAGCGAAGACGGTTTGGAAATCGGTGCCGGCTTAGATGATTTGGGTAAGGGTCATTGTAGTCAAGTGGGTACGATATATAGTACCGAGGTTAAGGGTGTAAGGTATCTAAACACTATGGAGGGCTATATTACTAAAATGGCTCTTGATAAGGACGACCTTGTAATCGGATATGAATATGTTCAAATGGGCATTATGATGGAAAAAATCAAGAAGGGTGTAGACCCAGCTACAGCTTTAAAAGACAGCACAAAAACTTACGGTAGATATGCCGATGCGGTTAAGTATATTGACCCAAGAAAAGAATAAGGAGGCAAGTTAGAACTGTAAAAGAAAATATTTTGCGAAGTCTAACAGAAATAAAAAGTTGGAACTGTAGAGTATCTGCTTTTGCAAACACTAACGACAGTAAAAATGATCAATTTTGAAGGATATAATAAACGCATTAAAAAGATAAATGCGGAGCTAGCTAAATACGGCATTAAAAGCCTAGAAGAAGCTAATGAAATTTGCCTATCTAAAGGCATAGACGCACAGAAAATTGTTAAAGAAATTCAAGGAGCGGCTTTTGAGAATGCTCTTTGGGCATATACGGCAGGCTGTGCGATTGCAATAAAAAAAGGCATTACTAAAGCGGCGGACGCAGCTAGAGCGATAGGCGAAGGGCTACAAGCTTTTTGTGTGCCAGGCTCTGTTGCCGAGCAACGAGAGGTTGGTTTAGGGCACGGAAATCTTGCAGCTATGCTGCTAGAAGAGCAAACTAATTGCTTTTGCTTTTTAGCGGGGCACGAGAGCTTTGCCGCCGCCGAGGGCGCTATCGGCATTGCTAAAAAAGCAAATAAAGTGCGTAAAGAGCCGCTAAAAGTAATTCTAAACGGATTAGGCAAGGATGCCGCTATGTTTATTGCCAGAATCAATGGCTTTACCTATGTGCAAACTCAATTCGATTATGCTAAATCTAAACTTAAAGAAGTAAAAAGGTTTAGCTACAGCGATGGCGAAAAAGCTAAGGTTTTAGTTTATGGTGTAGATGATGTTCGTGAGGGCGTTGCGGTTATGATAGAGGAAAAGGTAGATGTATCTATAACTGGCAATTCTACTAATCCAACTCGCTTTCAGCACCCTGTTGCCGGAACTTATAAAAAATGGTCTATCGAGCATAATAAAGCCTACTTCTCGGTTGCAAGTGGTGGCGGAACGGGCAGAACGCTTCATCCAGATAATATGGCGGCAGGACCAGCTAGCTACGGTATGACAGACACGATGGGCAGAATGCACTCAGACGCTCAGTTTGCCGGTAGCTCTTCTGTGCCTGCCCATGTAGAAATGATGGGTCTTATTGGCATGGGCAACAACCCGATGGTCGGTGCAACAGTGGCGATTGCAGTAGCAATAGAACAAGCTGGATAAATACAAGATTTAGTGTTTACAAGTGGTTTTAATACTATATATAGTGTTTTTGCGGGTTAACAGCAAATTCATAAACAATCCAAAAAAGGCACGAAAAGTGCCTTTTTTGCTATCTTGTCCCCACATTTGTCCCCCAACTTTTTTGCTGGGGGACAATAATGTTTTTATTTTAACTCTTTAATGCAAAATTTTATCCCCTAAAATCTGGTTTAAATTGAACTTTTTGGACAGGTTTTTTAGGAATATAATTTCTCAGAACGGTTAAACTCTGCTTGATTTTTTTAATTTTGTCAAATATTGTCGATTTATTGCAAATTTTAATAATTTTTATTCCTTTCAATTTTTTCAAATTATCTATGATATAATCCTAGTGTTAGGGGATTGTTATGCAAACATGAAAAATAAAAGATAAACAATAAATAAAGATAATTATAACTTATATTCTTTATGAAATTTAAGCAGTTGCTTTTATTTAATAAAAGGCAGATATTAAACTCTGATGATGATTTATATATTTTAGAGTAAAATAATATCTTTATATTTGAATACTCTCTCTATATATAGTGGCAAAAAGTACAAGCTGCTATAAATTATGACATTTATAAAGGTTAAAAAAACCAACTAAAAATGTCTAATTAAAAATAGTTTATTTTAATAAAGAAACGAAATTCGAAATCTAATCTATTTAGATAAAGTAAAGTTAGCTTATTACAAATTAATTCCCCCATAGCTATAATTTTATTAAAAACAATTTTACCCAAATATAACTATCGTATATTATTAGGAGGTGAAGGCGATAAAATGGAAGAAATTGCAAAATATTAGGATTATGGTTATAAAAAATACAATAAAAAAAAGGTAAAAACAAAATGAAAAACAAGATAATGAACAAACGATACGGAATTATTACCGTATTGTTAATGACAATTTCGCTATTGTTTTTAATAGCGATGGCACCTTATCCCGTAGAAACGGGAAGGTATTTAACCAATAGTGAAAATAGAATACAAAATGAAAACTATTTTCAGCCATTTACACGCAACTTGCGGGAGATTAAAGAGTTACCATATTGGTGGGTGCGATTTAACGGATTAGATTTCATTAGAAGAGATGTTCTTATAGATGATATAGGGTTGATTCCTCCACCATTTCCACCTCCGCCTGTTTTTGAGATAATGTCTAATGTTTGGAATAATCCCAACCCAATTATGTGGGGTGGTACTTTGCGAGTTGCAGCCGCAATGGAAAGACCTTTTTCGCTAAGTATTTTTGATAGATATAACAGCTTTAATGTTTTTAATACTAATTTTAGAAATGTAGTGTTTGAAAGGCTTGTAACATTAGACAGTTATGGTACTGTTGTATCAAATATTGCGGAGTTTGATATTTGTTATGACAACCATGTGTTAAATTTAAGGATGAACCGTTCTAATCCATCTATTTATTGGCATGATGGTGTGCCGTTTACATTGGATGATTTAGTGTTTACTTTAGAAACAATGCAGCATCCCGATATGTTCCATCATAATGATCACGGGTTAAGTTTAATTTATAATACTCCTACCACAAGGTTTTGGCAACAACATTCAATAGTTGGTGCTCGTGATTTTACTAACGGCTATTTAGACTATATTCCAGGATTGGTATTATCCGATGATAGATTAAATGCAGCAATTTATTTTGATAACAACGCAGATATAAGAAGTTTTCTTAGAGGTCTTGCAGACCCTAATGCGGTAGTTTTACCACGCCATAGATTTGAGGGTATTTCTGTTGCGGACATGCCTTACCATCCTTATATACATAATCACATATTAGGCAATGGTGCTTTTATAATGGAAAATACAGTTCCCGGTGAGAGTGTTTCTCTTGTAGCAAACGAAAAACATTGGCGTGGTCGCCCGCAGGTAGACGCAGTTATCATGGAAGTAATAGATCCAGGGTTAGCGGCGGCAGCGGCAGGGCAATATGATATTATATTAAACGGCACAATTCGATTTTATGAAAAGTTTGAGTTGAACAATGGCGGTTTCTTGGGCAGAGTAACAAATTATAGAAAGGTGCTAATTTTTAACTTTTCAGATAATGCGGCAAACGCTTCCATACAATCTAACCCATTCTTACGCCGAGCTATCGGTTATGCTATTTTCGATTACGAAAAAGCTAATTACATGTTGGATAGTGCCCGTTTTATGCGCGACAGAGACGGTTTTAGAAGAATGCCATGGGGAGATTCTGCAATAAAAATATATGTAGGCGAAGGAAATGATGAGTTTAAAAACGCACTTATAACAGTTTTTAATGCAATAGGTTTACATGTGGAATTTATTAGCGACAGTCGTTATAATGCAGATATCTTTTTTGCTAAAATAAACGCATTACACAATTGTGTATCTAGTTTATTTAGTGCTTTTTCTAAAAATGGTAGTCAAAATTTTGGTAACTTTTATTCCGAAAGTTTGCAAAGTATGTTAGATAATTTAAAACATCTATACCGATTTGCTTGGCATACATGTTGTTGTATAGAAAGTATATTAACGCAAATATATTATTACATTTACTATAACATGCCATCATTAACATTAGGTTTTAAAGTATCAACACCGTTTATAAACAATCGTGTAGCAAATGTACACCTGTCATATTTGGGTAACTATCTAAACTTTTGGAATGCAGGGTTAACGGCAAGTGAACCGTACAGAGGAGTGTAAGACACCATTCTATGGTTGTTATTACTTTTGGTGGTAATAGAAAACACTGTTTGTAATAATTGTTAAAAATTAAAATAGATATTTATACCAATTAAGGCTGATTTGCCTTAATTGGTATAAATAAATCCTCTTAAACAAGGCTGTTTTGTTTATTGGAGATTTATATTAAAACGCTCATAAACTGTACTATTTATTATAGTTCACTCTTTATACTTTTGATAAAAACAAGAATAAGCAGTTGGCTGTGCGAAATTCGACTAATGAATTTTTAGTGTTTTCGTATCAATCGGGCGGCGATGGTGTAGATGTGCTAGTTAAAAACGGAACAATTTGGCTTACATAAAAGTTGATGTGTGGAGAAATGTGTTTGTTAATAGATTAAGTATTTTTAGAGTAGGATGATTAAAGGTATTATATTAGTATGAGTAATATTCTAAAACTTACTATTTAGCTTTGGTTTGACTTAACATATATTAACAATTTTTATGCTAATGGCATTTATTATGGTAGGGATAACAGTTGCTATAGTGGTAGCGATTGAACAAGCAAGATAATTTTGATACTCAATTTACAAAAAAGTGTGGTTAAACTTTATCAATCACACTTTTTTTGATGAAAAAAATATTTGCACAAATAATATAGTGATGTTATAATAAAGACTGAAGGGATTTACTAGCTATGGAATTTATCAAACATGGAAAAACAAAAGATGTATATAGATTAGCTGATGAGAATATTTTGCTAAGATTTAAAGATACTGTTACTGGTCATGCGTCAACGGGCGAGAGTGATCCCGGCGGCAATGAGGTTGTAGGGACAAAAGAAGGTGTAGGGGTGGCTGCTCTCAAAATGACTACATATTATTTTCAAAAACTAAAAGAGATGGAATTGCCTACTCATTGGGTATCTAGTAATTTGGCTAAAAGTGAAATGATTGTGCGTAGCGGCACTATGTTTGGCAATGGTTTAGAATTTGTTGTGCGTTATATTGCTTCAGGTAGTTTTATTCGGAGGTTTGGAGCGTTTATAAAAGAAGGCGACAATTTAGGTAATGGAATTTATGAAATTACTTTAAAAGACGATCTTCGCAATGACCCTCCAGCAACTGTTGAAATTATTGAGGCATTAGGTCTTATGAGTAAACAGCAACTAAAAGATGCCGAAATTCTTGTAAAAAAAGTTTGTGATTTTGTAAAAGATGATTTAGCTAATAAAGGGTTAGTTCTTGTAGATATTAAAGTGGAAGTTGGTTTAGTGGATGGTAAAGTAGTTTTAGTGGATGAGATTAGCGGTGGTAATATGCGTGTTACAAAAAATAGTCAACAGTTAGATTATGTAACACTATCTAATTATTTTTAGTGAGATAAAAAATATGACACAACAAACTCAAACAACTCAAAAAGCAGTAGAAATGTCGCCAAAATGTCCTGGATGCGGGGCAAACTTAGTATTTGCCCCCGATAAGCAAGCGTTAGCATGCGAGCATTGTGGTAATAGCGTTGCTGTTATTGCTACGCCTGCTATGCGATTTCCTTTATCAGAATTGCAACAATCTAAAGACCAAAAGTGGGAAAATACAGCCGTTTTTGAGTGTGGTAATTGTGGTGCTAACGAGGTTGTAAGTAGCCATGCAATGTCGAAATTTTGTGCGTTTTGCGGTTCGGCTAGCGTGGTAGAAAAAGCTGAACTTTCCGGTTTAAAACCAAATGCTGTAATTCCGTTTAAGATAAGCAAAGTTCAAGCAAAAGATAAGTTGGTAGCATGGGCAAAGAAAAAGATATTTGCTCCGAGTCGTTTCAAAAAAGGTGCTTCAAATAAAGATATAGACGGGGTTTATAAGCCGGCATTCACTTTTGATGCTCAAACAAGCACTCAATTTAACGGAGTTTTAAGTAGGGTAGAAACACATACTGTAACGATAAACGGTAGAACTACGGTGCAAAGTCGCACAATTACATTTCCGATAAGCGGTACATTTCAACAAGGCTTTGATAGTCTTATGATTCAAGCGTGTGATAGCATAAAACAAAGAAATTTAGATAAGATTCAACCGTTTCCCGATAATAGTGCAAAGGACTTTAATAATGCATATTTGTTTGGTTTTGTAGCAAGTCAACATAAAAGAGACGGTGTTGCCTGCTGGGATGAAGCTAGAAAAACTATGGAGCAACGCATTAGACAAGCAATTTTAGCACAGCATCCGGGAACAAGTGTAGTTAGTTTTAATATGAGGACGAGTTATATTACAGCTAGTTATCGATATATACTTATACCGATTTTTGTTGGGCATTTCAATTATAAAAACAAGTTATATCAATTTTTTGTAAACGGCGATACGGGTGCGATTACGGGCAAAACCCCTCTATCTCCACTTCGTATTTTACTGGCAGTTAGCATAGGTTTAGGTCTAGTTGGTGGAATAGTAGCGTTAATAGTGCTCTTTATGAATGGTGTAGTTTAAAGTTTTAATAAATTAAGGAGAAAATCAAAATTATGAACAATATTATAAGTTTATTGAATAATCAAATAATCGGTTTAGAGCCTTTGGTATTCTACCTAATACTGGCTTTAACGATAGTAATGCTAATAGCAATAATTGTGATTATTATACTAGCTGTTAGAGCAAAAAAAAGAAGTCAAAGAGGAATTCAAGCACCTAAGGTTAAAGTGCATAAAAAAGTGAGATATTCTGCCGATGAAAAAGAAATTGAGGCAAACGGTGAGGTTAATGTAACTCATCATAGAGGTGATTTTAATATTAAAAGGGGCGAGATTTATACAGCTAACCGAAAAGGTGAGTTGCTACCTGGTAAATATACTGTACTTAGCACTTCTGAGAGCGAAAATAAATTTAACATTCGTATTGGTAGATATGCCAGAGAATACTCTCACGGCGACACAATAGTAATTCCAGATGGTGAAACGATAGCAAGCCCATCACATTCGTTGGTGCTAAGGTAAATTAGCTATAAACGACAACTGACAAATTTCGGACTAACATAAATAAATCAATAATTTGTTGCTTGTAGTTTGTGGTTATAAATAACAAATTTATAAAACTAAAGGAGAAAATAATATGAGCAAAACATTTTTATTCAGACTAATAATTGGTCTATCACTACTAGCGGCAGCTATATTTTGGCTTCTTAGCGTAATTGATGTGTTCCCAGAGATTGAACACGGCACAGTAGGACAGTGGGCATGTTTAGTTATAACACTAGGCATTGGTACTGCATTTTTACTACGAGGATTGTTTGAAAAAAATAGCATTCCATTTATCAAAAAGCTATGGGTGTTTTTTGGTATAGCAATCCTAACCGTAGGTGCATTGATTGTAGTAGAGATTTTTGCTTGGGGTACGCCTATAATGCCAATTATAGCAGTAGCACTAGCTACAGCATTCCTGATTGCTTTAATAGCAGTTGGGGGTAAAAAATGGGATATTGCCGATAACGAAAAAGTAAATGACTTAGCCGACAACAATAGAAAAACCACTTGGGACAGACAACAAGAAAAAAATCAAAAGAAATAAAACGAAAAAGGTGAATATATTTTAGCTTTATAATATTGTTTGATATTTTGGTGTACATACTGTTTTGAGAATTCAATTTAAATAATAGGTATACTGCTCGGAAGTCTAATAAATTTCCGAGCAGTCTGTAAAGTATGCTTTAGTAAAGTAAAAAAATAAAACGGTTAATATATATATTTAACATACTCAATTACAGTAAAGTAGTTGGAATTGTAGCTATAATATGCTCCCGAGCCTACGACATTAAAAGAAAATGAAAAAAGAAGATTTTTATTATGAATTACCTGAGGAACTTGTTGCTCAGGAGCCTATAGAGCCTAGAGATCACGCTAGACTATTAGCATACAACCGAGACACTCAAACAATAGAGGACAAGCATTTTTATGATTTACTCTATTATCTAAAAGAAGGTGATTGTATGGTTGTGAATAAAACTAAGGTGTTGCCTGCAAGACTTTACGGCACAAAAATAGCTAAAGAAACCGACAAGCCCGAAGGTGCTAAGGTGGAGTTTTTACTACATAAACGCAAGGATAATTCAGTTTGGGAAGTGCTAGCGGGTCCTGCTAAAAGAGCAAAAGTAGGTGATGAGTTTTATTTTTGTGATAGATTAAAAGGCTCAATTATAGCCGAAAAAGAGGGTGGCCTTAGAGATATAAAGTTTATATTTGATGGTATTTTTGAAGAAATTTTAGACGAAATCGGTGAAACACCTCTTCCTCATTATATCAAGAAGAAATTAGAAAATATCGAGAGGTATCAAACTGTGTATGCTAGCGATGCCGGTTCTGCAGCCGCACCAACGGCGGGATTGCATTTTACTCCTCAGCTTATGGATAAAATTAGGGCAAAAGGTGTAAAAATAGTAGAGATACTGCTTCATGTTGGCTTAGGTACTTTTAGACCTGTTACCGAAACGGATATAACAAAACACAAAATGCATGCCGAGTATTACGAAGTAGAAGAACAATCGGCAAAGGAGATAAATGCTTGTAAAAAAGCAGGTGGCAGAATTATTGCTGTTGGTACAACTTCAGTACGCACGCTAGAAAGTGTTGTAAGCGAAGACGGTTTTATTAAAGCAGGTACAGGTGAGACAGATATATATATTTATCCGCCATTTCAGTATAAAATAGTAGACTGCCTAATCACAAATTTCCATTTGCCAGAAAGCACGCTTGTTATGCTTGTTTCAGCACTTCTTGGCAGAGAAAAAACTTTAGAAATTTACAAACATGCCGTAGATAACAAATACCGCTTTTTCTCCTTTGGTGATGCGTGTTTCTTTTATACCATATAAAGTATTAACTTCATATGATATAAAATAAAGTATCCCAGGGCACTTTCTGTAAAAAATAATGAAAAATCATTTTAGCAAAATCAAAATAATACTGCTTGCGTGTATATTAGCTATTATTCCGTTTTTGGTGGCTTGTACTTGCCTAGAAAATGATGGCAATATTTATATAATACGCGAACCGTCCACTCAAGAGCAGGTTTTTAATAAATTTGCCCCTAGTGTTGTTGCTATAACGGTAGGCACGCAAGTTGGCACAGGGTTTTTATACTATAATAACGAAAATGATTTGTATTTTGTTACAAACTACCATGTTGTGGCCGAGCATATCCAAAACCGCTATATAGCAATATTGCTAGAGTTTCAATTTTGTCCATCAGCCACTACTATCGAAACATCACAAATTCTCTCAAGATTAGAGCATTATACTGCCGAATTAGTTGGTTACGATTATTACTTTGATATCGCTGTAATAAGAATTCCTCATTTCGGAATTTTTTTAGAGAACTATTATAGACATTCAATTAACGATATCGCAACTTATATTTCACACGCTACTCCACTACTTGCTATCGGTAATATGGATGGTGCAGGAATCTCTGCTTTTGGCGGGCTTATGAGTAATCCGAACCGCATTATAGATTTTGGAGTTAATGTAGCTCCGCATTTGCGATTTAGACCAGTTCAGCAGGTTAGCGTAAATCTAAATCGGGGCACTAGTGGAGGTCCAATATTAGATATGTATGGTAAATTAGTGGGGATTTCTAGTTTTCAACAATATTCCGACTCTGAAGGCCGTCCTCTTATAGGAGTTAGCTTTTCGGTTGCGTCTAGTGTTGCTAAACCGCTAATAGATAGGGCAATTTTATTAAATACAGGTGGGCGAATCCCTAAAATTGCTTCTTATATGGAAAGCCTAAACACGCTTATATTATCGGGGCTTGGCAGGATAAGAGTAAATATAACTTCTGACGGACAGCTTATTGTGGTGGATAATGGTACAAGACCCAGCGGAGCAACAGGCGAATGGTTGCAAGTGGGCGATAGGATTGTAGCAATCGGGGAGCATTCAATAGGCAGTAATTACAGAATTTGGAACGGCAATGATTTTTTTGCACGACTAAATGCTTACGCTCACCAAAGTTTTTACACTACAGCAGGAGTGAATTTGAATGAATTAGAGCAATTAAGAATTATATTTTTAAGAAACGGTACGCAACACACTCTTTCTTTTTTGCAATTTTTAAGATGATAAAAATAAACAAAAGACAAAAAATATATAAAAAGCACTTGCAGGGTTGAGTACTTTTTTGATATAATCTTAATATACTTTTCGCTTCTACGCAAGAAAAAGCGGTGTAAAATGAGGAATTATTATGGCACATAAAATTTTAATTGTAGACGACGATGTAAATATTTGTCAGCTACTAAACCTATATCTAATAAAAGATGGCTTTTCTACAGCGATTTGCCATAACGGTAGAGAGGCTCTTAAGATACTAGAAAAAGAGAAGTTTGATGTTATACTTCTTGATATTATGATGCCCGAGATGGATGGCTTTGAAACTTTAACCGAAATTCGCAAGACCTCTAGAATTCCTGTTATTTTTGTGTCGGCGAAAGGCGAATCAATGGATAAAATTAGCGGTTTAGATATTGGTGCAGATGATTATGTAACGAAGCCGTTTGAACCTCAGGAATTAATTTCTAGAATAAAAGCATGTCTTAGACGCAGTGCGGAGCCTATCGCTCGAAGATTAAAAGTTAAAGCAGATGCTAGCGATATTACGCTAGGCTCGTTGGTGGTTAGTCTTAAGGAATATACGGTTACTAAAAATGGTATAAAATTAGAGATGGCACCAAAGGAAATAGAAATATTACATCATTTAATTACAAATCCTAAAAGGGTACATTCAAGAGAGCAACTTTTCCATCATTTATGGACTAGAGGCCCTAACGAGAAAAAATCTGATACTCGCACGATAGATGTTCATGTAAAACGCATTCGAGAAAAAATAGGCGAAAGTGACAAATGGAAAATCGAAACTGTGTGGGGAGTGGGATATAAATTTTTAATCTTTGATTAGAAAATATCGAATAATGAATATTGAATAATGAAATACTTATTTAATTTTGTAAAAATATTTTTTGTTTAATCATAATAAGTCCGACATTATTCAATATTCATTATTAATTATATAAAAATGCGTTTTTTCAAGAGTTCTACATTTAGGCTTATGTTTTATGGGGTAGTGGTATTGATAGTAGTAGCTATACCACTATTTCTTGTAATGTACTTCTCACCAGATTTAGTTGTTTTAGCGATACTTCTACCCATAGTTTTGGGTTTTATAGCCATTATGTCATGTCTTATAGTGCATCATAAGGTTTCGACTTTACCCACTAAAGCATTAATAAAATTCATTAGAAAAATTACTAAAGGTGAATACATCACTACTGAAAAGCCTTATGATAACGACTTAGCTAATTTATCATCTGCCTTGAATAATACAGCGTATGAGTTTGAAAATATAGAACAAATGCGAAAGAATTTTATATCTAGTGCTTCGCACGAACTTCGTAGCCCTCTAACATCTATACAGGGTTTTTTGCAAGCAGTATTAGACGGTACAATTAAAGAGGAAGATATTCATAGATACCTCAATATCGCTCTTAAAGAAAGTAAACGCCTTAGCACATTAATAAACTCGATGTTAGATCTTTCTAGCCTAGAGAGTGGTAAAAATCATATTCAATTAGAAAGGTTCGATATAAATGCTATTATTAGACAGGTTGTAGAGAAATTCGAGCCTATCTTATTGAGAAATGAAAGTACGCTAGATGTTGATTTCGCAAGAGAAAATAGTTTTGTTTTTGCTGATAAAGAAAAGATTATTCAAGTTCTTATAAATCTTATTGATAATGCTGTTAAGTATTCGCCTAATAAGTCTAAGATTTTGGTTACAACTCATATACATGGTAAAAATGTGTATGTTAGTGTAAAAGATAGGGGTGTTGGCATTTCCAAGCAAGATCAAGAACTTGTTTGGGATAGATTTTTTATGGTAGATAAAGCACAAACTCCAACAGAGAAGAAGGGTACAGGACTGGGACTTTCAATTGTTAAAAAAATAATTGAGGACCACGAAGAAACAATTTGGATAGAAAGTACTAAAGGTATGGGTTCTACATTTGTATTTACACTGACATCGTTTGATTCATCTAAACACAAAATAGAAGAAGAAAAAATATGATATATTTAGATAACGCATCCACAACTAAAGTATTTCCTAAAGTGTTAGAAACTTTCTCAAAAGTTTCTAAGGAAAGTTTTTTTAATCCTTCTAGTTTATATGCTTTTAGAGAGAAGGAGATTTTAACGGAAGCTAGAGAAGCTATAGCAAAAGAAATCGGAGCAAATAGTGATGAAATTTATTTTTGTAGTAGCGGTACAGAGGCAAATAATTTAGCAATTTTAGGCGGAGTTAAAAATAAAAAACTTTCAGTGCTTACTAGCGAGGGCGAGCATCCTAGTATATACGAACCGATTAAGAGTTTAGTAGGCAAAGGCTTTAATGTTAAATTTGGTGGACTAAATAACGATACAAGCATTGATGAGAATAAAATTGTGGAGTTAGCGGATAAGGATTGTGGATTTCTTAGTTTAATTCATGCTAGCAACGAAACGGGTGCAGTTAATGATATAAAGGATGTTTTTAGTAAGATTAAAAAAAATAATCTAAAAGTTATAACTCACAGCGACGGAGTTCAAGCGTTTCTTAAAACTCCGGTTGACGTTAAAGAGTTGGGAGTTGATTTATATTCTATAAGTGCTCATAAGATTGGCGGTCTTAAAGGTGTTGGTGCGTTATATATTAAAAAAGGAGTGCATATAAATCCGATTTTATTAGGTGGGGGTCAAGAAAGAGGAGTTAGGAGCGGTACAGAAAATGTAGCTGGCATAGCGTCATTTGTAACAGCAATCAAAGAATATAAGACTTTAGCTAAACAAACCGATTTTAAGGCTTTAAGAAAGGCATTTTTAGAAAAGTTTGTTAGCGAATTAGAAAAGTTGGAAGTTAGGTTTTTAATAAACGAAACACACAATCAACTGCCGAATATTTTATCAATTTCGATTGTCGATATTCAATCGGAAGTATTGCAGAGAATTTTAGCTGAAAAAGATAATATTTATATCGGTTTAGGGTCAGCTTGTGCTTCTAGCAAAAAAGGTAACCGCATACTTCAATCAGCAGGCAGAACAGCAAAGGAAATTGCAGGCAACATAAGAATTAGCTTTGGAATTGATAACACAGCTGACGATGTAAAACATTCGGCGAGCTTGATAGTAAAAAGAATAAAAGAGTTATTGTAATATTCGGGCAATACTCTGTCGTCTGCACTTTATAAAAAAGGAAAATATATTGAAAACAGAAACGCAAAAAGTAATAATCCTTCGAGAAGGCGAGATATTTCTAAAAGGTAAAAATCGAGGTTCGTTCGAAAAAATCTTAAAGCAAAACATAGTTTATGCTTTAAAGAGTTTTAAGTGCAATTTAATTGTAGAGCGAAATCGTTTTGTAATAATTGATTTTTTAGATAGTGATACCAACGCTTTAATTAGCAAACTATCAAAGATTTTTGGAATTTCGTCAGTATCTATCGGCGTTAAAGTACCGTCGATTATGGAGGATATTGAAAACGCTACTAGAGAGTTAATTCCACAAAGCGGTACATTTAGAGTTACAGTAAATCGTGGTGACAAAAAGTTCCAATTAAATACTATGGAATTATCCCGTCATTTAGGCGGTGTGGCATTAGAACATAACCCTAATCTAACAGTAGATTTGCATACACCGCAATTTACACTCAATGTAGATGTTAGAGAAGAGGGCAGTACATATTTATTTAAGGATAAAATTAAAGCGGTGGGTGGTATGCCTATCGGTAGTGCGGGCGAGGGTTTGTTATTACTCTCGGGCGGAATTGATAGCCCAGTTGCAGGGTACTATATGCTAAAAAGAGGGCTAAAGCTAACAGCGCTACATTTTCATTCTTATCCGTTTACTAGTATTGAAGCTCAAAAAAAAGTAGAGAGATTAAAGGCTGTTCTGGAGGACTATGGTGGTAGAATAAAATTACTGCTTGTGCCGTTTACTAAACTTCAAGAAGCAATTAGAGATAATTGTAGCGAAAGCTATGGGATAACACTACTTCGTTGCTCAATGATGCGAATTGCCGAAAGGGTTGCTAAGCAAAATAAACTATCGTGTATAATAAACGGCGAGAGCTTAGGTCAGGTTGCTTCGCAAACAATAGAAAGCATTACAGCTACTGAAAGTGTTGTAAAAGATATTCCGATACTTCGTCCACTTATAGGGCTAGATAAGCAAGAAATTATAGAGGTTGCTAAACGAATAGAAAGTTTTGATATTTCTATAGAACCCTTTGAGGATTGCTGTACAGTGTTCACTCCTGAAAAACCTGTTATAAAACCAAAATTAGATGAGTGCATTTTTCAAGAAAGTCGAATTGAAAATTTAGAACAACTACTAAACGAGGCATTTGAGGGGATTGAGATAATTTAATTACAAACTACAACTGGACAAACTACAAAAAAAGAATAGATTACAAAACAGGATAATGTTTTGCCGTCGTTGCGAGCCGTTGTTATGTTGTGATTTATAGTTGTGATTTATATAAGTTACTCGGCGAAGCAATCCAGTAAGCCAAGCTAATCTGGATTGCTTCGCTGATAAGCTAATATTTTACCATACATTACTACGGCTCGCAAAGACGACTGAGTTTTATTGACTAAAGAATAATCTTTCCAAATGTTGTATGATAGTTAATATTTTGTCATTTGTAATTATAAGCTATATGAACGCATTAACAAAAATATTAAAAAAGTGGCAAACATATGTTATCATTGCACTAATTGTGCTAGCGACACTAGCGGGTTTTTGGAATATTAGTGTGGACGGAAGAGTCCATAGCCATGGCTTTTGTGGTAATCGAGCATTTGAGCATGTTTACGCTATAGCCCAAGAGCCTCGCCGTTTTTTTGATCTAGAATCATTAGAATTTACTAGAGAATATATAATGGGGCAGTTGGATAGCTTTAATGTAGAAAACTTTATAGTTGAGCATACTCCGGCGAGTGGTATTGATGTTAAAAACATTTATGCCAGAATACCAGGCACTAGCGGAGTTTACATACTGCTGATGGCACATTATGATACTCACCCTTCTAGCAATTCATTAGGAGTCGGCGATAACGCTTATGCGGTTGCAACACTATTAGAAATTGCAAGAATATTCTCAGTTAAAGCTAACGAATCGCCACTAGTAAACGGAATTAAATTTGTTTTTACTGATGCAGAGGAAATTGGCTTACACGGTGCAATACGATTAGTAAACGAAAGAGAAATGGTAACCGAGCATAACGCTAACTGGATTTTAGATAATGTAAATCTTGTTGTAAATATAGAAGGTAGAGGCATAAGAGGTCCGTTGTTTTTATTTGAAACCAGCGATAATAACCGCCGAATTATAAACTTTTTCGCAAGAAGCGGTCGCCCTTTTGGTTTTTCGTTTGCATCAGAAATTTACAGTATATTACCTATGCGAACGGAGTTGGGGATTTTTTTAGAAGCAGGCTTTAACGGAATAAATCTTTCTGTGCTGGATAGCGTAGAATATTACCATACCGATTTAGATAACTTAGATAATATTTGTATGGATGCTTTGCAAAACTATGGCAACACACTTATGCCACTTCTAATCGAATACACAGCTAGTTCCAGATACAGCAGAATGGATTCTTTTGATTCGTCTAGTGATTCGGTATTTTTTACGATACTACCAAATATTTTTATAAGATACAATAATATATTTTCGTGGATTATAATTATATTATTGCTGATAGGGACTATTGTGTTATTTATATTAAAAAAAGTTAACCTAAAGAAAACACTTATAGCTTTTGGCTTTTGGTTTGGATTTATTTTAATTAGTGCTGGGATAGGATTTTTAGTTAGTATTGTTTTAGGCTTAGCTAGCGGAGTGCCGTTTTCTATAGCGGGGATAATGAGCTTTGTAGCTTTTGATAGAGGAGCTCTTGTACTAACAAGTTTATTGATTTGCATTTTAGCCTTTATAGCAGTTATAATAAAACGAAAGACACTTAAACTCGAAACAAAACATATGTTATGGAGTGGTATTTTTATAAATCTTTTGTTTTTACTAATAACCGCTTTTGCTCTTCACGGTGCTACCTTTTTATTTTTATGGATAACGATATTAGCGATTGGCTCAATAGCGATAAGGCATATAAAACATGAAAATATCGGTAAATATATCTCTATCGGATTTATCATTTTGTTACTTTTGTTCGGTATTTCACTTGGAGTAACTATAACTTACTCGTTATTTGTGGGTATGACAATAAGCGTATTGTTTATAATCTTAGCATTATCAGCAGTAGCACTCACGATTATGGTGCCTATTTTATATGAGTTGGTTAGAGAATTAAATAGTATAGTAAATGCAAACATTACTTACTGTAGCGGCGACATTTTGTCGCCTGAGCCTTAGAAAAAAGATATATTTTATAAAGTGCGGGTGACAGAGTGTCGCCCCTATAGTAAAGAAATGTGAAAAAACTTAACGACAAATATAAAACTCATTCACATCTAACTCATTCAAAGCATAATCTAAATAAGTCAACAATTTCTCAGTTCTCATTAAAAAAACCATGTGCGGTATAATCGGATACATAGGCAGTAAAAATGCCGTCCCCATTATTGTTAATGGGCTTAAAAAACTCGAGTATAGAGGGTACGACTCAGCCGGTGTTGCAGTAAATAACAACGGCGAATTTTGTGCTGTAAAAAAACGGGGCAGACTAACAGAGTTAGAACAAGCTCTTAAGAAAACCCCAATAAAGGGTAACATTGGTATCGGGCATACTCGTTGGGCAACGCACGGTGAGCCTAGTGATATAAATTCTCATCCGCATTTATCGGAGTTTAATACTATAGCAGTAGTACATAACGGTATTATCGAAAACTATAAAGAACTTAAGGCTAAGTTAGAGAAATTGGGTGTTAAATTTAGTTCTCAAACCGATAGCGAGGTTGTGGCTCAACTAGCGGAATACTATAAAACTAAATTTGGTGGTAGTTTACTTGATATTGTGTCAAGGGTGGCACAAGCGTTAGAGGGCAGTTTTGCTCTTGGCATTATGGCTAAGGATAATCCGAATACCCTTATTGCCATTAAAAAAGATAATCCTTTAATTATCGGAGTAGGCAAGGACGGTAATTTTATAGCCAGTGATGTGCCTGCGGTACTAGAGCATACAAAGTCAGTATATTACCTAGCCGATAAAGAAATAGCAGTCATCAAAAAAGACAGCATAGAATTTTTTACCCTAGAAAAAGAACCTATAAATAAAGAAGTTTCGCTAATAGAATGGGATGCAAGCGAGAGCGAAAAAGGCGGTTATCAGCACTTTATGTTAAAGGAAATGCTGGAGCAACCTAAAATTCTACAAGCTACAATTAAACACGCTAAACAGCGATTGAGTCAAAAAGAAGTTCTTGACAAGCTGGATATAAAACAATATACTAAAATAGTAATCACTGCTTGTGGCTCTGCGTATAATGCTGGGTTTGTAGCTAAGTATGTGTTAGAAGATCTTGCTAGAATCCCAGTAGAAATAGAGTTAGCTAGCGAATTTAGATATAAAAATCCGATAGTAGATGATAAAACCCTTGTTATTCTTATTAGTCAATCGGGCGAAACGGCAGACACTATCGCCGCTATGCGAGAGGCAAAATCAAAGGGTGCTACAACATTAGGCGTTGTAAATGTGGTTGGTAGCTGTATAGCTACTGAGAGTGATGTGTGTATTTATACACTGGCGGGACCTGAAATTGCAGTTGCCACTACAAAAGCGTATTCGGCACAGCTTGTGGTAATGTATCTATTGGCTATAAAATTCGCTAGTGATTTAGGAGTGATTGATGAAAAGACGATTAAAGCACTAGAGAACGATGTTAATTCAATCCCAGATTTAGTAGATGTAACAATCAAAAGCACAATAGATACAATCGCCAAATACTCTGCTCTTTGCATAGGTTACTCCAGCATATTTTTTATCGGTCGCAATATTGATTATGCCGTTGCATTAGAGGGTAGCCTAAAGCTAAAGGAGATTAGTTATATTCATAGTGAGGCGTACGCTGGGGGAGAGCTAAAGCACGGAACAATTTCACTTATAGAGGACGGTACACTTGTTGTAGCTATAGCATCTAATCCAAGATTATTTCCCAAAATTATGTCTAATGTAGAGCAAGTAATGACAAGAGGAGCAAAGGTTTTTAGCATAGAAACGAGTTTGGTAAATGAAAGCGACAGGATACAACACAAAGACCTATTTAGGATAAAAACACATAGTATAAACGAATTATTTAGTCCTAGTTTATCTGTGATTATCTTACAACTCTTTAGCTATTTTGTGGCCGCTAACAAAGGGTTAGATATAGATAAGCCGAGGAATTTGGCGAAATCGGTAACGGTGGAATAAAATTCAATTAGAAATTAGAAATGAGGCGAATGAGAAATTGTTGACTTATAGCGAATAAATCACTAGACTTTCCTATTGTTTTCATAAATAAATCTTAATTTCTCATTGTGCAAAAAAACAATCTAAAAAAATCCCGTACCCTAAATAAAAGGAAACCCCAATCATGCAAACAATACATCAAGAAATACTGTCGTTTATAAAGGATAACGATGTAAAATTTATCCGTCTTAGCTTTTGTGATGTTTTTGGAACACATAAAAACATTGCTATTTTGCAAGACGAACTTAAAAATGCTTTTACAGAAGGTGTTCCGTTTGATGCTTATGCAGTACACGGATATAGCGATACTGATACCGATTTGCGTCTTTTTCCAGATCCTGATACGCTTACTGTTTTGCCGTGGCGTCCCGGTAGCGGTAGAGTTGCTAGGTTTTATTGTACAATAAAAGACGCTAGTGGACAACCTATTACTAACGACAGTAGGGCAATTTTAAAGGAAATTTCTAAATCGTGCCTTAAAAAAGGGTACGAGGTAAATATCGGTACCGAGTGTGAGTTTTATTTATTTAAGACCGATGTAAACGGTATGCCTAGCTTAGAGCCACACGACAACGGTGGTTACGGTGATATTGCCCCATTAGACGGGGCAGAAAATATCCGTAGGGAAATTGTTATAAGTTTAGAAGAAATGGGACTAAAGCCTCACACAAGCCATCATCAAGAGGGGCCAGGGCAAAATGAGATAGATTTTTACGGGGCAGCACCACTAACAAGTGCCGATAATCTACAAACCTTTAAAAGTGTTGTAAAAGCAGTTGCCGCTAGAAACGGTTTGTTTGCTAGCTTTATGCCCAAACCACTCCTAGATCAGCCAGGTAATGCACTTCATATAAATCTTAGACTAAAACACAAAGGTGAACCACTATTTATGAATATCGCCGATAAAGACCCTAACGATGCTCAATACTTTTTGGCAGGTGTTCTAAACCGTATACCTGATATGACGCTTTTTCTAAATCCAACAGCAAATTCTTACGAACGATGGGGGAAATTTGATGCTCCGCAATTTGTTAGCTACAGTCCACAAAATCGTTCGCAACTTACCAGTATGCTTTTTCACGGCACAAAAAAAGCTAGGATGGAACTTCGTAGCCCCGACCCTGCTACTAACCCATATTTAGCATTTGCTCTAATAATTGCCGCAGGTATAGAAGGCATAGAGAAGAAAATTAAACCTATTGTGCCGATTCAAATTAACACCATAGAAGATGCTATAAACGCAAAACTTGTACAGCTTCCCGAAACGCTAAGTAAAGCAATTCAGCTAGCTAAAGAGAGTGAATTTATAAATAAAACCTTGCCCGCTTCACTTATAGACACTTATATAAACATAAAAACCATTGAAGCTCAAGAAGCTAAAGCCACTCGAGATAAAGCTGCCTACTACAAAAAGAAACATTTTTATGTTATATAGTTTTAGTGCATAATTAAGGAGTTATTATGTAATTGTAGGGGCGATGTTTTGTCGCTTTGGCATAGTAAAAATAAACAACAAAAAAGGAAAACAAAAATATGATTTGTAACAATTGTTCAGGCGAAATAAAAGACGGAGTTTGCGAGTTTTGCGGAATATCACAACCGCAGGCTAACCAACCACCTCCGTATGGACAAAATCCATATGGTCCGCCACCGCATGGCTATCCACCTCCGCATGGACAGCCTCCACCTTACGGTTATAATCCATACGGTCAGCCACCGCCTCACGGATATCCGCCACATTATCCTCCTAACTACAACGCACCTCATCCGGATGCCAAAAGCAAAATAGTCGCAGGATTACTAGCACTATTATTAGGCTTAGGAATCTACAACTTTTACCTAGGGCACATCAAAAAAGGAGTAATCCAGTTATGTATGTGGATAGGCAGTATTATAATTATGGTAGTAGGGGTAGTATTGCTAGTTTTAGAGGAAATTTATTTTTTTGAAACTGGTTATATATCGTATCCACTGATGATAGGTAGTATGATTACTATTATATTTAGTAGTTTAATGTTTATGGCACTAGGTATATGGGGCTTTGTAGACGGCATAAGAATCTTTATCGGCAACATCAAAGTAGACGGCAAAGGCATTCCTTTAAGAGATTAAAACTAAAATAACTAAAAAGCTCGAATTCTTATTGAAATGTCTGAACTTTTTATATTTTAAGAAAGATTTGTTTATATTCTAAAGTTTTAAAGTGAGTTAAGGAATAAAAAAACAAAAAACTGTCAATAATTTTATCTATGCGTAAAAAAACTATGAGTATAGATGAGGCAAAAAGACACATAGAAACCCTTAGTGGCAGACCTCTTAAAATAAGTATAAATAAAGGCAGAAAAAAAATAGTAAAATACGACGGTACAATAGCCGCCGTATATCCCAGCGTTTTTACGTTAAACATAAAAAACGATAAAAATATCAACTTTTTATCTTGCACCTATTCCGATCTTATCTGTGGGCAAGTGTCACTAAAAACTATGCAAAATGCGTAGATAAAGTATAAAGATAAAAAGTAAGGACTTATATCTTAAAAACAGGTTAGTTGATAAACAATCAACTGACCTGTTTTGTTAAATTCTATTTCCAAGGCTTATCGCCATCTAACCAGCCAGCATTTTTCCAATGTTGATAATCTGCTGTCTCTGGTTCGCCCTTTTTTGCAAAGCTTTTATTTAGCATTTTGTGCATTATTTTAACAATTCTAAATAATAATCTTATTTTTAGTCGTGGTTTTTTAACAGGTTTTTCTATTTTTTTAGTTATTCTCAAGCATTGTTTTTCTATAGATTTTTTTCGCTTATCGCTAACCTTTTCCCATCTAGTTTCAAATAGCTTTTGACTTATTGAGTATCGCTTTGCCACTCCCCACCAGTCTAAACTTGTACCAATATCCCTTATAACATTTTTTAATCCTGCCCCTGCCGAGTTTGTTATTATTACAGCCTTCTTAAAAAACAACTCTTTATCGGGGGAGTGAACCATAAATTTTGAAGCATAATGGTCTAGTAATGCTTTAACCTGACCCGTAGCCCTAAGTACATAAACAGGCGAGGTTATAACAATTACATCGGATTCTTTTATAGACTCCCAAATAGGAACAGTATACTCTCGATGAGGGCAAGCGGTTATATCCTTATAAAAACATGCTTTGCATCCACTGCAAAAACTTGGCATATTATAAGGCAAATGATATTCAACTGCCTCATGTTCTTTGCCGACAGCATCTAAGAACATATCTTTCATATGAAAAGTGCAACCCTTATTCTGCACTCCGTTTATTACAGTAATTTTCATAGTTTTAGTTTGATTTTGTATGCGATTAAGAATTGATTTTTTTGTTTTCTAAAGCAGTAATTCTTTCTAACGGATATATTTCAGGAATATCAATAATTTGATAATTTGAAGTCAATTTTTCAAGCCCGATTGTCTTAAGGTAATCATCAACTACACTTTTTTGAATTGTTATTGTACCAGAGCCTGCCCAATGCCTATCAGTCCTGTCTTTTTTAACACATGAAATCCAATATATTTCGCCAGTTTCAATATCAAAATGATTACCTATATCACCAACATAGCGTCTATCCAAAGATTTGCTAAATGCTTTGTCGTTAAAATATATTGTTCGTCCTGTTTTAGACAACTTAACTTTTCCTATCCAAGCAGGACCATTATCGGCATAGCCTGTTTTTAATTCAATATATCTAATTTCTGTTTTCATAATACAAAAACGCATCTTGCGCTAGTTATGTGTGGTGCTCCCGACAGGAATCGAACCTGTACCTAAGGCTCCGGAAACCTTCGTTGTATCCATTCAACTACGGGAGCATTTGTAACATATACATAATATCATAAAAATAAATATATCGCAAATTTTATTACTTAATATTCATCAAAAAAATCGTTCTAAACATCATTTTTTACTCATACATTATAATGTTAAACTTGGAGGATATTATGAGTTTTGAACCAACAATTGAAAAACTTAAAACTAGCGGCCTAAAGCGACTTTGTGTGCATCAGGCGGTAGTAGAGGCGAGATTGCTCGCTAGCGGCGGCGTGCTTATATCTAAGGTACTTAGTATTGTCGCAGACTGTACTAGCTCTATGGGCGAAGTATTTACAGCAGAAGCCAGATATAGCGGTAGAGTAAACTTTAAGGTAGCGTTTGTAGATACAGAGGGCAATAATCATTGTATGAATTATAATGCCGACTTTACAGACAAATTATTATGCCCGAGTATTCATGGCGGATTGCGTCCGAATGTTTCCAGCATTATTTTAGATACCGATATTGTAGCGGTGGACGAGCGGGAAATTAAACTAGCTTGCGTAGTTGAAACTGCACTAGATGCTTCTGTAACGGAGGAACATACTGCACTCGTTGATGCTAGCGACGGCATTTATTTAGAGAAAAAGGATATTGAATTTTCTAGGTTAGTCATAGAAAATTATCCGTCGTTTGCTTTAACCGAAACGGTGGCTTTGCAGAATAGTACGGTATTATTTAGTGAAGCTAGGATGATAACTCATAAACGCATAGCTAGCTTTGACAGCGTTATACTCGAAGGTAACATCTTATGCGATTTAATTTTAAGCGATAGCGAAGGCATGATTTTTAGTCAGCAACACATTTTTCCGTTTAAGGAAGAGTTTGCAGCAGAAGGCGTTAGAGACGAAAGTTTTGTTATAGCCGGTGCTAATTTAAGTAGTCATAGAGTAACTGTAGAGACTGACGGCGAAAAATTTAGTGTAAGTATTGAGTTTGAAGCTACCGCCAGTATAAGAGCATTTGCTACAGCTAGGCAAGCTGTTGTAGTGGATTGCTTTAGTGTTAGTAACGAGTTAGAAATGACTAAAACGCAAGTGGCTGTTACCGAACATAAGCTGTGTGGTAACATTACCGAGCGTGTAGAGGGTAGTGTTACACTAGATGTTTCTATGCCGATTGCCGATAGCATTTTAGCTGTTACTGCAAGTAAGCTACATATTGCTAACGCTACAGCAACAGATGGCAGAATTGTTTATGACGGTGTTGTTAGCAGTAATATAATTTATTGGGCTGTAGAGCAAAATACTAAGCATTCTGTAGCGGTAGAGTTGCCGTTTAGCATTGGTGTTAATAATAGTTTAGCAAGAGAAGGCGATACTGTTTTTGCTAGGGGAATTGTGAGTGGCATGCATACAAGAATAGTGCGTGGTAGCGAAATTCAAATTAAAGCCGATATAGAAGCAGAGGTTATCGCAATGGCTACAGTTAGTAGCGAAGCGATAGCAGAATTAAGGTTAGGTGAAGAAAGACCGCTTAGCACAAGTGCTTTCAGTGTTCATATCGGAAAGGCAGGGGAGAACTTGTGGGATATAGCTAAGGCACTAGGCACAACACCAGAGAGCGTTATGGGTCAAAATCCTGGAGTAGCAATGCCTTTAGGCGGCGGCGAAAGATTATTATGCTATAGGCAAAAACGCTAATTAAGTATAGACAAAACCTCTATAGTTTATATTTAATGAAAATTATAAAATTAAAAGGGTGTGTTCGATTTTTTCGAACCGCCTTTTTGATATAAAAATAAATAATATATAAAAACTTCTCATTTATTGTTGACAACTTCTTTATTTAAAAGTAAACTAAAGGTAATTTTTAAACCTTTCAGTTGAATGGTTTTATAAGAACTGAGTTAATTACTAAAGAAAAACATTAAATGAAAGCTAAAGAATTTAACGAATGTTTAAACAAAATCCGTAATGGAGATAAATCAAAGCTAGAAGTCATTTACGATAATTATTTTAAGCTAATGCTTTTTTGTGCCTTTAATATTGTGAAAAATAGGGAAGATGCAGAGGAGATAGTAGCTAATTTTTTTGTGTATATTTTAGAAGATGTGCAGGCTATAAGCTATATAGAAAAGCCAACCCCTTGGGTCTGTAGAATTATAAAAAATAAAGCAATAGATTTTGTGCGTAAAGATGTTCGAAAAGTAGCCCTTACTAATTATTATGAATTTTCGCAAGATCTCTTAACATATGATTCTCAAACTGATTTAATTATTACATTGTTAGAAGCACTAGAGAAGTTAAACGAAATAGAAAAAGAAATATTTGAACTACATTACCTTGTTGGATATAAATATAGTGAAATAGCTGAAATGCTTAGCCGTCCTGTAGGAACTATAAAGTGGTATGTTAGTCAAATTAAAATTAAATTAAAGCACCTAAAAGAATATAAATAAATTATTTTTTGTTTTTTTGCAACCTTTTGCCACTTTTAACACTCTCTATATATGAAGGGGGAAGATCTTTTCTAAAAAGGATAAGTTACATATGATAAAAAGATTAAAAATACAGATAAAAATAATTATTACTTT
>Ga0123352_10002286_pt1 | contig 26501 bp, 13 predicted proteins | sample TergutLab28metaG_FD_89700 | JGI IMG/M metagenome (GOLD analysis project Ga0123352, IMG submission 89700) | Labiotermes labralis P1 segment gut microbial communities from Petit-Saut dam, French Guiana - Lab288 P1 | ecosystem: Host-associated > Arthropoda: Insects > Digestive system > Gut ... | reverse complement strand
TATATAAAGTTGCACACTGTATATTTATAAGCTAAGTGTACATGTACATATAATCTCTACAAACATAAGATGATACCATAGATCCAATTATATTAACCTAGAATAGCAAAAATAGCAGAACCCATGTACCCACACCACCCATCCTACACAACACATGCAAGATCTCGTACCCACTTCACCTCTTACCTCCCCACTGTATAGAGCCCACACAAGTCGAGTATAGCTGCTTACTGAGTTTTTTTCATTTATCAACCCGAAGACGGCCAATGTAAAGTGCCGAAACGTGTAGTTGTTCTTTATGTAATAAACTCTATACCTATCTCTACCATCATATAGTTGTGTTAGACAAGTACATACACTCCAATCTAGTTTTATTATAAACACAACGGGGATGACGAACCTTATGATACACCCATTTGTTGGTAATTACAAATGTACTGACTTGTAACTAACAACATTTTGATCTTTATTTTAGTATGTGGAATGTAAGTTCCCACAGCAGTCAGCTTCAAATGTATTCTGAAGCGGAACAAGCTACACTTCAGCCCGTCGCAGTCTGAGGGTCCTCCAAACCACAGACCGCCATCATCCGTCTGGGGGACCCAATGTGATACGTGAACCGTGAAACATAACAAACCCGCATCTCACCTGTATATAATTTTCTATAAAATATCTTGTACAAATTTCTGCCATACAATTATTCAAATTAGGTCACTAAATATCCGTTAATAATTTTTCTACAATAATTTTAGAAATACCAAAACCACATATTCACCAAAGATTAGGGTACCGCAAATTCATGAACCCGGAACGGGAAGATTTGCGGAAACCTAAAGCTATACGGTATCAGTTATAGGATAAGGGACTCAACATTCAGTTGTCAAAAAATATTCACTGAAAGAATAAGAAACTATGCCTTCAGCATGTTTTTCTCAAGCCACTTGATCTTTATTTTATAGCTAATGGTTTTCCGAAAATAAATCTTGAACATTCTACAGATGAATCGGGGAGAGGTGAGTGATGGCGGTGAAGACAAATCTCTCTCTGCTACTCGCATTAAACAGCCGCGAGAAACCTGAATATTTAGAAGTATATACAGGATGGGCCACGAAAAAGTAGCCCGCCTTCCGTTTTGCACGTGTCCTTGTGATATTCTGTCTGGCGTTAGTATGTATATTGCGTAGAGTGTCTGAACGGTTAGTCAACAGTCGTGCTGTTACTATGTTGAGGTATACCGGACGTAACAAAGTGATTTTGATGGCTGCAACTGCATGGCTGATGTCCTTCAGTTCCTGTATCGTGTGCGGATTTGATTCGTATACCGTGCTTTTCAAGTGTCCCCCCCCTCCGGAGGGGGGAGAAATTGTCTCTGGGGACACTTGAAAAGTACGGCATACGAATCAAATCTGCACACGATGCAGGAACTGGAGGAAAACATCAGCCATGCAGCTGCAGCCATCAAACTCACTATGTTACATCGGGTATACCTCAACATGATTAGACGTGCGCAGCTGTGTGTTGGTGCAGCAGACAACCACTTTCAACATATTCTATGACGGTATATCCTTTCAGCATTTGGCTACTGTATTAATTTCTGTATTTACGCTATGCTACGGACCCGGGATACTTTTTTCGTGGCCCATCCTGTATTAAGCAGTACTTTCGACAAAGTACGGAACCTAACACAATTAGCCACTCTTACACATTTACCATCAAACAGGGAAGAGAAGAGAAATTGATTATCGGCGAGGCGTAATAGTTTTAACGCCTTGTGCTAAGTTTGTCTAAAGCGCTGGAACAAGTTTCGTGTCAAATATTCTTACAACATTTGGCTCTAAAACATTCCGCGTTTAATGTTGAAGTGTGCAGTGAAGTGGGGAGGAGCTAATTTTGTTTTTTTTTAAACCGAGACTGATCTCATTAAAAAAAAATCCCTTCTGGCTCGCAACTCTCCAGTTCTGTAGCTACCGTAAGAAGAACAGTTCGCCACTTTGCAGTTTTTCCTCCACACAAGAAGAACACACACAAACTTTCCTGGAGGCAGCTAAAACTTCTAACTGCAGCAGGCGCACAATTAAGATACAAACCTCACCCCCCACCCCAAACTCCTAATTCGAAAAACCAACAAACAACGCAGCCAAACTATAGGTTATGTATAGTGCATTACTTTGTAACATGTACACAGTCATCAATTATGAGCAACTTGCTGCTCAAATTATAGGGTTATAGGCTACCAGCTACCTACATCTCATTCTGAAGACTTTATTTAAAACCCTCTTGTTTAATTTGCAAGTAAAAATCCAAGCTAAGTTATTTAAGTGTTACAGAATAATGTGACTGTTGATTTAAAGCAGCTTGATCCGACGGTCCTTAGATCGAAATGTTTTGCTTCTGTCCCTAAGTGTCACAACCTAACAGAGGAGAAGTTCCATACATCTCATGTTATTTTAATCATAGGATAAAACCAAGGCGTAATTACATCAGTAATGAATATAATAAGTTACGGCAAACCCTTGCGCAATTGGTATAATGGCTAGACGAAAAAGGAATGGCGATTCGGTTGTCGGGACAGACAAAACCTTTTTCTTTCCTGCATTGCGTCAAGATCGGTCCTAGCGCCCACGCAGACTCCCCTTCAGGGAGTTCGGGATACTCTTTCATTCGGATTATGGCTGCTTAAGTGTGAAGATGACAAAGTGCCTCCATCCAGCACCGAAGATAAAAGCATGTAGAGCATTACATCCACTCTCATAAAAGTCTCCATGCACAGAACACAAAATTTTGCATCATAAACCCACACCAATTCTAGCTCCCAAGAACATGCCCTAAACAGGATATTGGCCTATGTGCTTATTTGAAGATTAGGCAAGATACGAAGAGAATTTAAACTTCAAGCTAGCTGGGGGTCTGGCTTACACACTGGAGGATTCCTTGGCTACACTCGGTGGGGGCACAGACTTTCCTGACTGAATTTTTTTAGTTTTGCTGACGGTACATCTCAGTACAATCCTAGTAATTAACCAAATTAATGCAAAAATTCTTGTTTATTAATAAGTTTATTATATTCCTGTACATGTTTCGAGCACTATGTGCTCGAAACATGTACAGGAATATAATAAACTTATTAATAAAACAAGAATTTTTGCATTAAGTTGGTTAATTACTAGGATTTCCTGACTGAGTTTTCTCTTATTCTTTCTCACTTCTTCCACTTAAATTCCGGGTCGGTAGCTTACATCAGGTCGCCCGCTGCCGTTTCTGACCATGTTACTGACAATGTCCCTAAATAAACTATAAATAAGTAAACAGAAAACATTAGGCAGCGCAATTCAAAACTACGACAGTCTCGCGCCTCACTCACCCTCTCCCTGGCTGGTCGCAGATAGAGTTTAAGGCAATGTCGAGATACTGAGGCTAACTACGGCCCCTCCCGTGTAGCACGCTTCAAGATTATTGCCTCTTCAGCTATTCTTGGTGTTCAGAAAGTCCGTGGACTGACCCATCCTGCCTACACCCAGAGACCACTGGTTTCCTTTGCACTCCAGTGGAATGATAAGAGTCCTTACACAAGTAACACGACTGAAGCTGATAACTTCTCCCTGGTGCACAGTCCTTCTTATGTATCCAATGGGTTCTCAGGCGGTCAGGAAGTTCTCCGCATTTTATGGAAAACGAAGGTTCGGTATACCGTGTTTGCAGCAGTCCGCCACTTTACCCTATCCTGAGCCAGACGGAATACATTTCACACTACGCCGTCCCTTTCTTGACGATCCTCTTCCTTATCATACTTCCATTATGTCTACGTCATCCAAATTACCAGAGTTCTGCAGCTTTCCACGCCAGTCGCCAAACAATATTTGTATTTCCTTCCGCACCTACCAGCGCCGCATGCGTCTCCCCACCAAGATAATTTTGTTAATTATTTCGTGCTTATTAACCCCAACAATTAGCTTCAGAGGTAAATCACGTTTCGTTCTGCGAACGGAAGAGCATTATCGTTCAATCGGGCATCAAACTATAAAACCTTGCATTAGTACAAATATATTAATTGATTATTCCTGGCTTTATGTCCAGTTTTAAACAAATTAAGCCTTGGAAGACTGAAAACAATCTACATTACAAATAACATACACCTCACAGAGAACACTGTGTCCATCCGTCATAAAACCCAGTCGGCGAGTATGCGCAATTCCAATTCCCATTACAAGATATATTCATTTCCGAAAAAGATACATAAATATATAATCATATGAAACGCCTAATCCCCATTTGACGTTCAGGTGACTGTGCATTGTGATAAATTCTTATAATAAATCCAACCAGCTGCGCTATTTTCTCAAATTTATTTTTGGAATAAATCTCTACATGTTTCGGACAGTTCTTCTGTCCATCGTCAGGAGTTTTTCACCGTAAAAACAGCAATAGTATATGCCATACAGAACAGACAGAACAACTGTCCGAGGCGTGTAGAGTTTTATTCCAAAAATAAATTTGAGAAATTAGTGCATCTAGTAGGTTTTATTGTAGGAATCCTTGGTACGGTTAGAGTTTTCCACTAACAACAGGTTTCCGTTAAGCCCAGATTCAGTCCTAAATAAGTTTGACTCTATCAAAACGTAAACACAAGCGTAAAATTGAAATAGTTCACCTTTCTTATATTTTGTACAAAACCTGGGCCAAAAACTGCAGCATATTATCAACACAACATTCCTATTGTCAACACAACATTCCTACAGTCAACACAACATTCTTATTTTCAACAAAACATTCCTATTGTCATACGATAAATATGGCTCTCTTTGACGGTAATATTACTAATCAATTATTTTAAAGACATCGTTTAACTAACCCATAAACCTAAAGCATGAAAATTAAAGTCTTCAAGGTTATGAGGACCTTTGGATCTGGTATTTACCAGCCAACAAAGTTTCATATCCCAAGAGAAGCTTATCTTTATCTTTATCTTTATCGACAGCGCTGTGAAAAGATCAAATAAAAAAGAAATATTTTAATTTCATAGTTAACCTGATCAGACAAATGCACGTTTGTGCTTCAAGAATCAATTACTCTTTCCCATTAAATGCCATTTAGAAATCCTCCGCTTTATCTTGCAGTGGATCTGCTACTGTATTTTTAAAGAAACAGAGTGCAAAGTTTGTTGAATGAATTAGCGCTTTCTCAAAAGTCACGTACGGCACTTGACATATCTCGTCATTCTGCTAAATGCACAACGTGTAAACATGTTTTTTTTAAACTTTGCGCAATAGAATAAAACCGATTCGTTTTCACTCAGATTACAGTAATGTTTGTATGCTGGCACAGGATGTCGTGAATATGATCACACACATTTCCATGAGAAGTAACAAAACTAACTTTGGAGTAAATATCGGAATCGTTAACCTGACAGGATTCAAAACACAAGTACTCTTACTTAGGCTATAACTAACTCCGCAGAGGAAAGACGTCGAGAAGCTAATGGTTTCTTAGCCAGTATAAAATTTCGCAGCACTTTATAAGAGCCGAAGTTTCCTTGCGGATTTCAAAGCAGCCCTCAAATTTCCCTGCCCTGTGCCAGACAACTTCAATCCAGAACATCCAATCTTAAGATCCATTTTGAAATTATCTTACTATATATGATTATTATGTACTACAAGCTGAAAGGGGTCGCGGGTTGGATTCCCGATGGGGTCATTGTGGTTTTTTATTTACTTCATCCTTCCGGCCGCACTATGGCGCTGGAATCGATTAAGCTTTTAACAGAGATGAGTACCAGGAATATATCCTGCGGGGTAAAGGCGGCCGGTGTGTAGGGCTGACAGCCTTACTACTGTCATGTGCCTATGTCTAGAAATTCTTGAAGTCTCAAACTCTTTAAGCCTTCGGGGCCTGTCCAGGAATGTAATGGGATAGTTTGCCCTCTTTATATATGCTTTTTTTTCCAGTTCAACACCCCAGGCCCATATATCCCGGCCCCCCGCAGTGCATAACACGGTTACTCGGTCTTGTTTCCTTGATTTAATCACCCTAAAAATATCGGTCGAGGGACAAAAGCAAAGAAATTTCCTAATTTGGAAAGTTTCCCTACCCTCCTTTACCCGCCATGTCTAAAGGTCAAAATCCCCAGTACTATGTTCTCGAACACCCTGAGCCTTTATCCTTCTCTCAATAAGAGAGTCCAAGGTTCGCATCTGTTTATAAACAGGCAATATTTAGAGTTTAGTGTGTTTTTGTATCTGTATTTGTGATTCATATTTCATGTCTAAACACAGTAAGCTTACTAATGGACTGCACATAACCATAAATGTCTTTACTAAGACGTAGAGAGAAAGACGTGTATAGTGTTCTTTCTGTAACACACAGGATCATTTTTCGTGCACTAAACAATATTTTATTTCATAGTTATTTACCATTTCACTTCTCAACTCAACCAGTACACACCACACGTCCTGTATATTTCTGCTGCGTTTTGATATTCATTGAACATCAAAATGCAATTTTTTAAGCCCAAACACCTACTTCTAAATAACAGATTACTATTCCGATTCTGTAGCAAGACAAACCATACCGCCATCCTGCTGTAAGACATGTTGTTACGGACACAGACGTGCAGCACATAATATTTGAACTTTCTTGTCTGCTGTCGGTAGCGCAGGACTACACAATTTGAATAGGCACATAGACATTACCACAGCAATGCGACAAACCAGCATACCGCATCAGCGTTCTCATTTCGCTTTCTTTTATTGTTAAGGTTAACAGATAAATGGAAGAATCAATGTCACCGTAAAAATCGACTCCATCCCTTTTGTAAGCCTCCAGAAAAAAAAAAGTTTAAATCAGATTAATTTAAACACCTGGGAAGGCGTCAGAAGTGTGTTACGGTCTGAGCGTGCCTTGTGATATGTGGAGTAGGGAAATAAGTTGTTACATTCTGAGGACGAGTAATTAGACATTAATTTAAAAATTAAATTTTTCTATAATTAAGAAGTACAGACCACATTAATAACCGACATAAAACTTTACGAAATCTGTCGTTACTTGAACAACTTACTTGCATAAGCAAAAGAAATACACTTGAAACGGCATGGAGATAAATTCGACTTACCCTCCCTAAGCTAGCGTTTGGTATATTTGAAGACTAAACGCAAGACGCTAAGTGCAGGCCCACTCTATAATAAATATCAGTTGATTTTATTCATAATTTTATAGGAAAATAAAATCACACTTCGACTTAAGCACCTTCTTCATTTCTCCAAATATTTATGGCCTAAACTGGAGGCCTAACAAAAAAAACATTAAAAATTTTAGATTATTATTATTATTATCATCATTATAATTATTATTGTTGTAATTATTACACCATGACTGCCTATTGCAAATCCTCTCCGTCATTCACCTATTGTCAATCTACACAATAGTCTCAAATACTGACAGATAATAAAATAAATAGTAAACAAATAATAATTATTCGTAATACTAATAATAATGGTCAATAATACAAAGACAATAATAACACCACGATAACAATATGAATAAGGCTTCGCTGCTTAATAAGTTGTTCACTTCTGACAAACTGTAGTTAAATAACAGATCCAGGCTTACGTTACAAAATTTGGTGTTGTTTCTGTCCCTCTAGTTTTTACTACAGCCGACAAAACTCTCCGGTTTTTAGTCCTGGAAGTGAAAGTTTAAAGGTTTAGACTAGAAGATAGGTCAAAAGATGAAGAACATAAAATCTCGAACCCAGGCTTCTTCAATGGGCTAAAGTTTACCCATAACCGAGTTGCTTACTTCTCTACGACACACATCAATGTCTATAATTTTAAAAATCAGATCCGTTGAAAAATTAAGACCAAATACACAGCGATGAAGATAAACTCTGGAATCCAGGTTTCATTAATAAGACAAAAATTCACAAATCACACAGTTCTTTACTTCGCTGTGACCCATATCAATGTCTATAATTTTGAAAATCGGCTCTGTTAAAAAAAATTAAAACCAAATACAAAATTAGCTTGACACTTTAAACTATTTAAATTTCTCCTGTCACAAAAAGTTGGAATCGCAGACAGTCCTCCCCACCCCCACCCCCCCCCAATACCATCCTTTCATTCTTCGTGAAGAGCCGAGAGTTACAAGTTAATTTCAGTAGAGAGTAATTACAGGCCATGGCCGACAGCTCGACACTGGAATTTGTCGTGAGGAACAACATTACTGTCCTGCGCAGGGGGCCCATAAATTCATCATCAGATAAAGCATTTTGGTTAGATTATTTAACAAATTGATTTATTCCGAACAAAGAAACTTGGAGAGAGTTTCGACGTCTTCACAGTGTCATGTAGGGCCTATCATTACTTGCGACAGTCGACATTTAAACAGTAGGCAGCACGTTTACACTCTTCACAATTAGCATTTCTTAAAAATTAATTAAGCCCACAAATACCTACTTTGTTTCACGACAAAACAATTTCTTTTTTTTTTCCAGAGGGTAGGCTAACAAATTTAGTGCTATTTGTGAGCCCGATGCTGATTGACTAGCTGGAGTGCAGGCAGACTGAGTAGTGTGCATAAGGCCATCAGACTAATTGATTGTGCCTGAGGTCATCAGACTAATTGATTAGCTGGAGTGCAGGCTGACTGAGTAGTGTGCCTAAGGCCATCAGACTAATTGATTTACTGGAGTGCAGGCTGACTGAGTAGTGTGCCTAAGGCCATCAGACTAATTGATTAGCTGGAGTGTAGGCTGACTGATTAGTGTGCCTAACGCCATAAGACTAATTGATTAGCTGGAGTGCAGGCTGACTGAGTAGTGTTTATAAGACCATCAGACTAATTGATTTCCTGGAGTGCAGGCTGACAGAGTAGTGTGCCTAAGGCCATCAGACTAATTGATCAGCTGGAGTGCAGGCTGACTGAGTAGTGTGCCTAAGGCCACGCAGGTTAATCCTTATTAAGTCACGGGCACTAAAACCAAAAAATGCGCTTCACGATATTTCCAAAAATGTAGAAGTCACCTCAAAATTCCAGGCGCCAGCACCGTGTTAAGAGTCAAGGTCCACCCTGATGAACCACAAGTATTAGACGTAACCGTCAAAAATTTATTCGCCACGGCAGCATGGCGCCTGGAATTTGTTTACCCCTGGCCTCTATAGCCTACGTATTCTGCACAAGTTTTGAAAATTGGAAAGTAATTTAGCAAGTCTATAGACTATTGATAGGCCTATGAGACTTAAGATGCCTGTAAAGCTGAATATACGTAATTTGGCTGTCGCGGTTCATACTGTCCCCATTTTCAAAGTATATTTGAGCTCTGAACACTAAAGCAATATACTGTTTAGAGACTTTGCTTCATACCTATCAGACTGTGGGATGTCATAACACAGCGAGACACGAAGTGGCTACAGTTACAGTTCTATCCAAAGGAGCTTGTGACGTAAGAAAACAAAGATAAGACTGTAACAAGATAAAGGATTATTTAAAAGACTTACGTGTGCAGCCTTAAAGTGCGACATGCTGTGATGATAAAAATAAGCAGCCCGAACTTGTAATGACAGTCGTATTCAATATTGTTATCACACCTCTCAACAGGCATGACTTCTAAATAGCTATTTATTGGACAAAATGACTGAAAGGGAATTGGAAATATTTTTATTCCCAAAAATTGTTTTATTTTTTTAAATCCAGACCTATATTTTTGTTATCGCAATTTGCATTAATTAATAAAATGAAGTTCCTCTGATATTTTTATTTCCTAAATTTAGGCAGATGGACTCCGGCATTAACCATCCTAGTTGTGTATCTCCAAACGCAAAGAACTGAAATAGACGAAATCATTTCCAAAATATTCTCCACGATTCTTACTGTCACACATAAAATATGTTATTCACATAAGACGTAAATGTTGTACATTTATTTAAGTTTTTATTGAAATTACAAACCAAATCATGTATTTTAAATGTTCCGTTGTTCCTGTTAGACATTAACCATTAATGTCCAATGTGAAGATCCCTATGAGACACCAATTTGTAACCTTCCACGTCAATATTTCTGTAAGGCACTGCCTTGAAATTTCCAGTACGAGCAACCCTTGAGTACAAATTTCGCCTGGCTTAATCCGGTATCGCATATCTTACAGAATGATCCTACCGAATGGCACTGTTGAACCGGATTTCGGAAGTACTCGGTTCGAATCTCGGCCATATCGACGTCTTATCGTGACTGAAGAATCTTTCCTATTTTTGAGTCACACAAATTCATATTCGTGGCCTCTGGTCATAAAATATTCAAAGCTTTGTGAAATAGACTTGAAGTGACATCGTAATACCAGACATGGCTTAAGACTTTAAATTGTTGTTAGACACGTCAACAAAATTAATAGTTGAACATGGTGGATTACATGGAAGTCTCTGGGATATAAAACTATTTTTGAACCACAGCCGAAACAATATCAAGGACGACCCAATCCCAGTCTGTGGTGCGAAGATTTTGCGTTCTTCTTGTTTACTAGAAGAAGCAGTAATTTTCAGACAGAACAGCACAGCGAAATGTCTTACTAAACAACGAATGTACAATTTTCCAACTCTCGACTGTCTTTCAAACCTCTGCAAATGTGCAGAGCGCGTATTTAATTTTGTTTACTAGATCAGTATTTAAAGTCAAAATGTAAGGTACTTATAAAATAAAGAACAGAAAATTCAAAGCTCATTATGCAGGTAGCTTTCTCCGGACTACTTTATGAGTAGGCCTAATGTTTCTTTGTTATTACAAATCCAAACAATTTCCCCGTTCACAGGTAGTTTTCTTTTTCAAAACAGTTTTAAAAAATATCTCACACTACTGAAATTCACCCTTAAAGCGAAATATATATTACAGCTGACTTTTTATACTGACTTCGAGGTTAGACATGAAATCAAAAACGAATAAAAAGAGCCTAAAATATAAACCGAAGGACGAGTCAGTAATTTGAATTTCTACAACATGACACAGTTAGGGTAATATTCTGCATTTATAAAAGGAAAAAACATAGAACTAAGGCATCAATAACATCTGAAATTTATGAAATCTTATCGAACCAAATATAAGACTTAAACGAACAAGCCTATATTATCTTTTGTTAAAGGCGAATTCAAGAAAATGCTTGGAATTTCGCAACTTCTCTGCATAGTAGGTCGTCTAATGCATGAATTCAGTAGGAAAGACAAAATATCAGATTACACATTCGGTAGGCCATAAGGTGTCCAAAACACAATGGGGTTATTTGTTCATAAGTATATGTACTAAATTAATTAAATATTTACAAATATGATAAGACGTTTATTTTTCCACTGAGAGTCACTAAATAAAAGCAGATTGAAGAAGTGGTTTAAATTCAAGAAGCAGAAACACATCTAACAACTCTAACTGTAGCCAAGAACCTATATGCCTTATAATTACCTTGAGTAATAAAGTTGATTGTGCTGACTTACACTGTTTAATATGATATTAAGAACCTAGACGTTATAAATACAGCCATATTACCAACACTTCTGTTTTCAAAACTAATTCTATCATTGATGAAGACAGTTTTGTTAACCACCTAGGGCGATTCTTGTTTGAGAAATAGCTCCCAGAATAGGCCTATTGCCCCTCTTCACCCATTACGTATAATATCAAGCTAAAATTCAGTAGGATAGAATAAAGCAAGAAGTTGTCCGTGTGCGCGCTCTTACGGCACAAGAGAGGTGTGCAGTTACAGTCCAACGCCTACTTTGCTCTCGGCACTAAATCGAGGTGGGTGGCCAGTTAACTGCCCATAATAAAATAACACATCGCTTAATTATAGCAAGACTAGTTTAGAGTTTGAAAGCATAAAGACATCGCATACGGCTACGTCGTGAAGTGATAATACAAGAGAGACGTACGTGAGCCTAGGCTAATTAGCCTGATCACACATCTGCCATGTGATTGGCACTAGACCTTTCGTTTGAGAGAATCGTACTGTGTTTCCAAAGGCAAGCATGTACTTGTTCATGCAAGTGTTCCAACTAAGAGGCTTACTTTAAAATAAGCCGCAACATCCACCTTTCCGAATCCGTCATTCACAGGTATTTTCTTATTTCAGTCTAGGCCTATACAGTCTAAAACATCCACCAAGTGTGTAGTTGCCGAATTTTCGTTAAGGAACCGAGACAGTAAAAAATTGACTCCTCCCTACTGACATTCCTTGCCCTGCTGGATGTTCTCCCTAATCAAAACATTCCAACTCATTTAAGGGACAACTCTTTTGTTTAAAGTCTACATATGTTTCAGGCTAATTAGTTATACGTTATAACACACTGTGAGTGTAATCCGGCCATCTGTTGCTTATTGAAAAATGAGGACATTTTAATATTATCACTTGATACAAGACGCAGAATAATCCAGCAAAGGATCCCACAATTTACATACAACTAATTACGCAGGCTTGTACTGCTAGGACAAACGGTAGGTGATATAAACAATCGAATCTCGTGGTCGGATTTGGCGTACTTTGATATTCCGTGTGCAGCCTAACTGATGTTCTGTTCGTTACAGAAATATTTATGTGTATATTGACACTATGAAGTCGGTCATAATCCCTTAGACGTGGCAGGAGTAGAAGTTCTTAGCATTCAAGTAGACAAATGAGTATGGGTAAAATGTAGTACGTTTGAAAATACAGAAACGTAGGACCTGATATTACATCTGCACGTTATATTGGTCCTAAATTTTAAATAGAAACAAACTAGTCTAGTATGAAAAGCAGCCGTTAATTTTGGTAACATGGCCATAATTATAGTTTAAGAATAAAAGACTAACTTGATGTCACTTGCTAAATTATTTCACTTCTTATGTGCTCAACATGTTTCGGACATTAATATATCCATCATCAGGAGAACAAAACGACGGATGTGGTAATTCAACAGCACAGTCGCAAGCTCCTGATGATGGATATATTAATGTCCGAAACATGTTGGGCACATAAGAAGTGAAATAATTTAGCAAGTGACATCAAGTTGGTCTTTTATTCTTCAACTGTCACAATGCTGCATGGTGCAATAAACATAAGGTCATAACTATGTTTGAATAATGTCCAGTCGTACAACAAGATGGGCACCGTTACGTCAGTAAAGCAAATAATGAATATGCATACAGTTTTGTGCGTCCTTCAACAAGAAACTGACCCACACCTCATCGAAACTGTAACTGTTCAATTTTAATAATCACAATAATAAAAAAAAGACGAAATTCTTTTCTTGCGCAGAACTTCAAAGCTACACAACGTGAGCGCTATTTCTCCGAGCGCCCGAGCGCAAAATTTTGATTTTCCGCAAAACGTTTCTAAAACGACCGACGTCAGATAAAACCACGACTTGAAAAACAGAATAATTTATGTATGTCCTACATTCAGGTCTATTGCACTCTTTAGTTTACAAGATTAGTATTATTAAAACACAAAAGCCTAGAGAGTAGGAAACCAACTGCTGTAACTTGTGGAGAGAGGGTTTTAGTTTTTTTTTTCCGTAAAGAGCAGGTAGCGAAACATACAAATTCTTCACGAATGTCATCGCTTCAAGCACGTTTGAAATGGCTGGACCCTATTCTTAGCTGTAATTGGCAAGTGACCTTAAAACGCTGCTTACTTTTCGGTATTTCTGTACCCACGTTTTTTATAGTTTATGATAGGCCTGTAGTCCAGCAGGCTAAATGCTGAATCGCACCAAAATTTGTCTGATTCCGTAGACCAAAGCAGTAGGACACGCTGCGCACGCGATGTACACGAAATTAGAGTTACTTTAAACGTCGCAAATTGTAACTAAATTCACAACAAAATAAAATTCCTGACTTTATATAACAGAAAAATTATGGGCTCGAAAAATTAGGTAGCCGAAAATTGAACAATTCGACAGGGAAGTTTAGGCTTAACCAACGACTTCATACTAGCGGGAGCAAACAAACTGTGGTGTGGGCACACACACACAGGTTAACTACTGCACTTATTTTGCATTTATACAATTTTCTGTTGTCTTGTTAGATATTAAAGAGGCACAGCGACGGACAATCGCGCTCTCTGGACGTTTCGTTGGCTCAACCAGTCTCTCGGAAATTGGCGATACGCCGTTTTGTTCGGGACAGTTGGCACTCATTCGGTTTAGACTACTTTCTCTCTAAGTCAAACGCCACACAAACCGAGACACCAATCAACCCGATAAAGGGCACGTCTTTCGCCCCTGCTATTTGACCTCTAATGCTACTTTTCATGGCCTCCTGTCAACTAAATTTAGGTATGGCTAAATTTCTTGCTTTCAGAGAAAAGATTTCGGCCTTACCTGCCGGATTTGGTAATGACCATCTCCGTGCCTAGCTTGTGAAACTTCTCCCATAGGTCCTTTCCTTCCAGAGTGACCTTGGGGTCGTCTACCACGCCGTCGTCTTCGGGCTGGATGGCCCTCAGGGGCCGCATGGCGGGATGGTGGTGATGTGCCGCTGCAGCGGCGGCTGCCGCCAAAACCACGTCTTCTGCGGTGGTGTATGGGTGTCCGGGTGGCAAGCCAGGGTGGTGATGCGGTGGCGGGGGCGGTGGATGATGTGGGGAATGATGTGGCAGCTTTGGAATTAGCGTGCCGGGGTAACAAGCTCCAGGACCCGCAGCAGCGGCTCCGAACGACGCAGCGGCCGCAGCTGCGAGGGCTGCCGCGGGGAAGTACTGGTGGTGTGCCGCGGCGACAGCTGCCGCCGGGTCCCCAGAAGGGGTCGTGGTGCCTCCTGTGGGGCTGGTACTACTGCCTCCGGATGTTGTCGAATTGCCACCCCCTCCTCCACCTCCACCACCCCCTCCAGCAGCTGTGAGCAAAGAACTCACACTGAAGTCTGTCGGTCTTTGAAGTAGGAATGGGTGGTAGGCCATCGTAGAAGACGCCTCGGCAATTGACGTCCGTGACGTAGAGGTGGCAGATGGCGGCGTGATAACGTCTGCCTGGTCGAATCTCATGGAGGAAGCTGATGGGGCTCTTAGTGTGAGTCCACACCGCACACAAACTAGAGTTTACTATCGTGCTAACGGCAAGTGGCGTGACCTTACACTCTTCCACCGATTATCATTTTCATCAGACAGTCTTCTTCCTCGGAACTTACTCCGCAAGGAAGGAATCATCGTTCGTGCCCTGAGCGTTTACTGGCATCACCGGACCTACAGAATCACAGTAGAAACAAATCTCATTACACCCGTGTTCAGAGTACGCTGGGTGCAGTTTTGTCACCACACGGCACTGCTTCACTGTTCCATATATGCCCACATCCTCAGATTCTCTACCCCCCCAAAAAAAATAACCGCACACCTCTCGTTTCTCACGCACACAACAAACGGCAGGAACCACTTTGCACTGCGTAAGACGAAAAGTTTCGTCCGTGTTCAGACGTTGCCCCTCAGTACAAGAACTGTCGACGGGTGGCGACAGTGGTGGTGGTGGTGGTGGCGCTAAGGGGTCGTCGACAACAGCGAAGCGTCACTTTTGCCACCTACCTCTCCCTTCCGCGGGTGTGAGGGAACTATACGGAGCCTCAAGCCGATGGCTTTAACACCCAGAGCCGGTCCCCTCCTCCCCGCTCCGTCGTGTTAATGAGCCAAGCTCACGCGGATTGGGTCGAGTCTGTCACTTGTTGGACCAATAGCAAGGCGTGTACAGGTTCACACCGACTCTAGTGGTGATGCTAGTGGTAGACGTGGTGGGTATGGTGTGACGCGTCTGGAAGGTGGGGGAACCGGGGGAAGAATAGGGGGGGAAGTTTTAAAGGCAGGGCTCTGTTGAGGCGTGAGATGGAGGATGTGGCTGTGGTTTTTTTGCGGCAGCAGGAAGATGCAAGGAGGGATGGTGACTGTACAGTAATACGGAGCTGCAGAAGAGACACCGTGATTCTACGTCGTACATATTTTTGAATTAAGACTAAATTTTAATTTTTAAAAAATTTCCTTTTTTTTTTTAAGGTACATATATTGGATCCGGGCTTAATGATGTGCGGTGTAATATACTTATGTTAGACGTCTGGGGTAATTATGTGTGACTATTGAAAACACGCACGATTCTTGTAATAAAGTAAATAGGAGAACGAGAAAGCCGACACGTTAGTATAAACCTGGCACGCTGTTTGGTATTACGCCACTTGAGGTGTACAATGAACGTGCTGAATAATTTTTTCTTTTTAACACAACTATTTTTGTTTCTCTAAAAGCCACCAACACGCTGATCACCTCACTGGTCACAAAACACACGCGCACCAACTTCTAACGCCACCACCGAACAGTTCGTACACATTCACCAACTTGCTTTTCACACGGACAGACGGATGAATTAACCAAAATTCTAACAACACTTCTGCCTATTCTCACCTCTTCTAGCGATTATTTTCTCTGTTGGGTAGGATTAAAGTTTAGTAGCGTCAGGCCGGTACGTTACTTCTCGAAACAATGGTCCAGATAGCATTGTCGCAGGCAGCCTCAAGCTATCTCACCCGACGCCTTTCTTTACACCCTACGTCTCCCTCCCAGGAGACAAGATTTGCACCCATAAAGCCCGTCAAGTAGGTGGCGCGGCGTGGCGAAGAGTGGGGACTAGCCCCTCCCTCCGAATGACAAGAGGTGTCAGAATCACCGGCCCCAAAAACCACAACACAACTAACCCTTTTCCCCCACCACAAAGATGGCCTAAAAAAAAGTTTTCCTTCTTACCTTGATGCCATTCCCCTCATATTGAAAAACCGCATGTCCATACTGAGGGTGGTGAAGAGGGGTACTGGATTATAAGTAAAATCTATCGTGGTGGCGTCCTCAGGCGCCGGTTGGGGTGCTAGAATCGTCGGGTAAAACATAGGGGGGATGTAGGGAGAAAAGTGTTAGTAGGCGGTGACCAGTCTGAGGGTTTTTTAGTAGTGGGGAGAGGTGAAAAATAGGAGGGGTGGAGCGCAAATGTAGTGTGAACTGGAAGACGAGCAACTGCAGCCTACGCTTCGTAAGACTATCGATTGTTTCTATAAAGACAGAACATCAGGAAGGACATTTGTATTACTTTACGTTTATTAAATCCAAAACAAAGAGACATCGGTATCCAAATGGCTTTATTGTTTTCAGCTCTAACCAAAACCTAACCTGTACCACGTACATAGTTCCTGTACCAGTCGCCTGAAGTCCAGTTATCCGAAAGCAGTCAAATTCGCTGCAGACAAACTAAAATACATTCCGGATTAAAAGTGCACTTTTTGCAAGAAATTACTCTAATGTTGTGTCTTTTTCGTTTTCCGTGTCTTGTGAATAATTTCAATATATTATAGTCGGGAGTGGGAAATGACCCTACTTCGCGCCTCTTACTTAATGTTTGCGCTGGCGCCAAACACATTGGGGCAGCAACCCTCTCCTCCCGTAACGCAAAATGGGCGGTGCTTCTGTAATTGAGCCGGGCGGCCCTGGAAAGCGCATACACAGCCTACCCAGTATTCCCGCCCATCAAGGGCGCCGGTAGCGAAACTGGCGGCGAGTCGTTGAAACAGCAGTGCTGTAATGGTGCTCACAGCAAACGCGAGGAGCAAGCAGGAGGCCATGGAATCGTCACCGACAGACTGAAGACAAAGAAGGGCCGACACACACACACACACAGGTAGGCAAGGTGGGAGCCATATTAACTATATGACGTCATACCACGCCACCTTAACACTTTGGACAGAGATGCTGAGGTCACTTTAGCTATAATCTCTAACCTCCGGGATGACAACAGGCGAGAGAATGTGCAGGCCTAACAGCCTTCATGTCACTGAAAGTACGCTGTTGACTTGTATGCTTTTAGTTTATGGTTCGTTAAAACACCTAGGTGACTGCCTACAATGCTCATATGACATTTATGATGATATAAACCTGTTCACGGTAGTTCTAGCCTTGTGCCCTCCCTACGAGGGGTGTCCATATTAACGCTTACACCGCAGGTGCATGCCTAGAGGTCTCAGGTAATGGCAGTAACCAATTGTATTCTTCATGGTTTAAATGAAATATTACATAGAAAAACCCAACACAACTCAAACTCCAGAAAGTAAGAAAAAAAAATTTTTTTTTAAATCGGAAACTGAAGATACCTTAACTCATGGCCTAACATCTTTTAAATTAAGTCGTAATTTGTGTGTCCACGTTTCCACCACACAGGTATATATATATGGCTTACACAAGACCGGCAATTAAGTGCATTTTTGGAAAAACTTTCAGCTTCTTCGTCAGTCAGAGAAATCAAGAAAATTAAATTAGCAGCAATTCAGAAAACACAGATTATGAAAACAGTTGTATAACATTCTGATTCACACAACGATTTACGTCATCTAAATTATAAAGATTATTTAATAAAATATGCAGACAACATTCATTCTAACATCCCGTTTTGGTTCTGTGCTCATTCTTTGCCAGAAGCGAAATCAATCCGAAATTCTTTTTACATGTCTTTATGCAGGCTTACACAAACGTAATTTTACGTCGCATTACGTACTCTGACTTCTGTTTACAGCGTACTGTGTCCAGTGGGCCCATGTGACCAGCACACGGTAGCCCAGTTTCACTTTTTAGCATATTTCCCTTCACTTAGATCCTATAACTCTATACAGAGGCTTACGTCACGTGACTACGTAAGGATTCTACTGCCATTTATCTGTTTAGTTCTCGTGCACCTGCTACAAATTCCCGAGTCACTTCTTACACAAATGTGATATTAACCCAATGGTTTTCCCAAATTCAGAACCAGCAAACAGGTTCATACCTTCTGCAATGGGCATTCTTTTTTGTTTAATGTTTGACATCACATTGTGTAGTTAATAATTATGAGTGGTATTTTTATACATCAACACAACTTTATTGTTGATCTTAGTAAATAACCAATTTAACGCACAAATTCTTGTCTTATAATAAGTTTATTATATGCCTCTACATGTTTCCGGTGCACCGGACGGCCACCTACAGTGTGTGACCATACCATATGCTGTATAATATAATTTTGACCCCCTGATGATGAGCACATATTGTTCGAAACATGTAGAGGCATATAATAAACTTATCATAAAACAAGAATTTGTGCATTAAGTTGGTTAATTACTAAGATTATACTGAGATGCACGGTCAGTAAAACATTAAAATTTATTGTTGATATTAACTTAGGTCTCTCAAATCATTATAGCAACAAATTTCAACAAAACATTGTCATCTTCAGGAAAAACAAGTTATTAAAATGTGAGCACCTTACAAGTACACAATACATGTGTGGCTTGCACTGTGATCTCATTCTCACATAGCCTACTGGTCATAACATGTCGTCGTAAGAACAACATAAATTAAGCTCAATAATAAAATGTTGTTGAAGATGACAAACGTCACTCAATAATTTTATACATCTTCAATCTTAAATAAGATATTTTTGTATCCACAAATTCATAAACTGGTCTTTCTTAAGCTTAAATTGGTCTAGGGTAAAATGGAGACGAACAAATTTCTAGGATAATTGGCTTCATTCTGACGTCACTGCAGCCAACCTCTAAAATGTCATCAAGCTCTGTTGCGATAACCCAAGCCTGTAACCTCATATGTCTGTGACGTCACGTAGGCCTGTCACTTGTAATTTGATAACAATTACAACAGCCAAAACAAAGACCTAATATTGTTTTTTTTTCAGAGACTAAACAGAATAAAAATATGCTGTAAACAAGGCAGGCAATGTACGTAAGGTATAGCGTAACATAGAGGAAGCATTGAGTGTTACATATTCTGAGTGTGTGTCTATAGCCTTAGGTATCCAGCAAGCACTGCGCATGCGCCATATTGTCATATGTGGCCTGCTCGGCCATACAATATTTTCACACACGATTTTCGGGGAAAAAAATTTAAAAAATATATATATATGTTTTGATTTTCTCTATATCTAATCTGAAACGTTTCTTATTCTAAGAACTGAGAGATATATATAAGAAATATACATTGGTCTCCACGTGAAGTATCCGTTTATACTGGTCTTATTTTAATAAAAATTTAATTTTATAGACATATTTTCTGAAAATACTCAAATATGAAATTTCATGAAAATCTGCCCAGTGAGAGCCGAGTTTTTGCAAGCAGACAGACAGACGGATAGACGGATAGACGGACGAACTGACAGAGAGACATGACGAAGCTAATAGTCGATTTTCGCAATTTTGCGAACGCGCCTCTAAACCGCCCTTCCCCTAATCACAGTAAACTTACCAAGATCTCTGTGTCCTTTCTCTACGTGTTAGGACAGAATTCTTAGATTATGTGCCACAGTAAAGCATCGCCACTTCTCACTCTACTCTACATATGCCTATAGGCAGGTTATGCCTACAGATGTAATAGGCCACTGAGGCTACTGGACAATACAGTATACAGTTCGGTAACTCAACTAGGGCCATAATTCTAATTTTACACTTTTGAACGACATCGCTTCTTCTTCATTGTTAGGCCTATCACTAACAGCTGTCATTAGGCCTACTGACAAAACACAAGGTGCATGTAGACTACATTACAAATCCTATTATTTTCAGATTATGTGACCTATGGCTCTTTCATTACGCAATTTTTTTTTTCCAAGAATCAAGGCCCTCCATGTCAGGCGTCATCGACAATTTCTGTCCGCATCTACAAATATATTCCAGCTCAGTTCTTATAATAAAACCAACTACATATACTATTTTCTCAAATTTATTTTTGGAATAAAACTCTACATGTTTCGGACAGTTCCTCTGTCCATCATCAGGAGTTTTTCACTGTAACCTGTATGACATATAACCATTGCTGTGTGTACGGTGAAAAACTCCTGATGATGGACAGAGGAACTGCCCGAAACATGTAGAGTTTTATTCCAAAAATAAATTTGAGAAATTAGTGCATCTAGTTGGTCTTATTATAAGAATTTATCACGATGCACGGTCACCTGAACGTCAAATTGTAGCACAAATACAGCTGAAGACTGGAGGGTTACAGAAGCTAGTGCGTCAAATGTCAATTAGAAATAGGCTGTATACGTTAGATACAGAATAATGTAAACAGTAGAAGAGAATGAATAATAGGATGGATTTATCTTTTGTGATGGGCAAACACATTCAGTGCGCAGCTGACAGAGACTCTATACTTTAGTGCGTATAGCGCTAACTGGAACAGTCGCAATACTGCGTCTCTAGCCTTTGTTGTTCATAAAACATTGCTACCGACTAAACATAAATATATTTACAAGTATTTAAATTTTAGGCCTATGTAGGCTTTTATTGTATTCTGTTTAGAGGATCAGTAGGGTAATTTTTCTTTCCTGTAATCTCTGTTTCAAATTAATTGAGGGCTATCCGTCCTAACAGTAGCCTGTAGAGGGAATTTATACTGCAAGTTAGCTGACACTCGTATAACGCATTTATAACCCTTTAAATCCTTGTGGTTAATAAATATACCATTTGGTTCCGCACTTTATCCACCAAAGTTTCGGTATGACACTCACAACAAACTTTGTTTATTTATAAAACATTTATCAACTGACCCTTTTAATGGAGCATGCTGTGTACTCTGTGAGGTAAGAAATTGCCCAACACACACATATAATGTAGATTACTTCTGATCTTAAAAATGTTAATATTATTTTAACAAAATCTTTCCAGCCATAATTAATATGTACAAACATGTACTTAAGAATACAAATGGCATAGGCTTACAAAAATGATTTCTATGATGCAGGAGCGCGTATTTGAATTTCACCAACATCAGTGAGACATACATGACTGTAAGAGTGCTGCAAAATTCTTTCACACAAAGCTGTATATATACAGGGTGAGAATCATGCAATCGTCTACAAAACAGAAGAAAAATACTTGATATGAAAAATCATAAAGGAAAATTAAACTCCTTATGTATTTATTATTATTATTATTATTATTATTATTATTAAGGTACTGCCTTCCGAATTCCAAAAGATGTTGTTACAATTTTACGAGAAATGATAAATGCCTGCACATCAGAAGAGCAATTAAGCTTACGTCCAAATACAGTCTCTTCATACTCTCGATATAGGGTAATACTATAACGGTAAAGTGATCCCTTTACAGGTCCGGTGTGGCCCAGAGGGTGGGTAAAGGTATAGCTCTACTCTTCCATGACCGCGGCACTAGAAGGGGGTGAGTGGCTAATATTATAACAAAGTGAGTTTTTTTTCCCTCATGGACGCAATTGGTTGGATTAAGCGGGGCTGAAGTTCCACCAGTTTAGTACGAATAATTCCCCACAATACATTATTCGCTCCTAATCAACCACGGGCAATTTCTTAACACATAAACTCGTTTATTTCATCATTGCCTATACATCTAAGAAACCAAATCTCTAACCAGGATTGCCTTCAGCACTTGCGTCTCGCTGAAATTTTGACCTGTAATAATTTATGAAACCTAACAATAAACATCTACGATAGGAAAACTAACTTTCGTTCAGTTCCTGCAGTTTTACTCTAAGGATTAATTAAGAATTTTAATTAAATGAAAACTATGTCATTACAATGTACAGCATTTGTCATTAACTTTTTACAGTCTACCGGTTTCTTTACGTACCACCAGGTTTAACATTCAGAAATTCTACATGTTGCTCGCTTTGCGTTGAGTGTTATGTACGGATCTCAGAACAAACAGCGACCTTTGCTTTATACATCATTAATAGATTGGTTTTCATAACCATGGTGGAAAGTGTTTACAGCGCGGTACGGACTGATTCCTTATATAAAGCAGATCACGTTTCGTCTTTACAAGGTTAAAATATCTGGTCTTTTTGGTGTCTTTTTACAACACGATTTCCCCGCTAGAAGGAATAATGATTCAAGCTAGGAACCTGAATATATTGTAAGCAGATGTTCAGAATTCGTATGTAATTAATTCTTAAATATTAAGCAGACTGAAACATTACAAGTTAGATTTGTTTGGTGTTCAGGCTACTTTAAAAACACACATTACAGAAAGTAATTTTGTTCAGAAAAAATTAATTTATATTTATTACCCTTGGCAATACAGTGTAATGATAATGATAATCCTCACAGACATAAGTCCGAGCTGCACGCAGAAATTGAAATGACACTATAAAATAACACATAATTCTACGTTGGAACTAACAGTTATTAATCTTAGTAATTAACCAACTTGATGCACAAAATTTTTGTTTTGTGCATCAAGTTGGTTAATTACTGAGATAAATATGCTGAGATGCACGGTCAGCAAAACGCAAAAAAAAAACAGTTATTAGTTAACTTGGCTCATATTTTCCTTTCCTTTTCAAAGCAAATGTTAAAGAAAGCCATTCTCTGACATTATAAACTTCCGTAAAAAGGACGGCCTAACATGTGCAAAAAAGGAGAGATAGAAATCTGTGGTAACAGAAATACATCAATATTAATTCCTAGTACAACTACCAGAATGCAGGCTATCATCACGCGTTTTCATAAACCACCGAATCAATTGCAATCATAGCAATGTTTAAATTTATTTATTTGGACTCCGCCCATCGTCTTAGTAATTTTATATTTTATAGGCTGAGTATGAAACTTGAGCCTTTCGAGAATAATTCCTCTTTGCGTGGTTCAGGTGCAGATGATAGCTTATGAACGAGATTTATACTCTGCCGAATCCTCACCTAAGAACCCAACACTAAAACTTTCAGTCTTCTGAGATAGGACGCCATATCAATCGGTAAATAGCTACCGAGCTTGATATCCCAACCGCCCGTACCTACCGTTATACAACATCCAGTTCTTTTAGGCGCAGCTGACTCCGCTTTGAGGGCGGAGACAGAAAGTTCTTCCTAAACGCTGGCAAATTTTTAAGAAAAGACACGGCGTCATACCTCAGAATATTTCAATGTTTATCATCAGAACTGTGAGAACCTCAAATCTCAACTTGTAAAAGTGCTTCACATCTGCATCGTCTAAGTCAGCGTTCGTATCAGACATCATAATTAGTACAACACGGTACTGCACTCTACAGCCACAAAGTGACAGTCGACCCGATGTAACAACTGCCACATACGCTACTTGCAATACTGTTCGTTGCTACCTGCACGGTCTTGCGGATGGCCGTCGCTCCCACCTTGCCGTATTCACATAGCTTGCCAAACGTCCCACTCCACGTAACCAAGTCTGGAAGAATTCTGCGTGTTTCAAGCAGCACACACATCTTCACCAATTTATACGCGGAAATTGTCCAGAACTTTCACTTTGTATCGCCGTGTGTGGGTCTAATTTAACTTGACTTAATTTGACTTAGGGCCTGTACGAACAGTTTAAATATTCGCTGGCACTTTAAAAAAAACCTTGGCCTAATCTTCATTATTTTAAAGTCAACATTTATGAGCAACATAATTTGTTCCTGCACTAAAGAAATTCTGCAGTTGATGCAGCTTTTGACGCACCAAAACAGTCTAGTTGGACCGTCTTCATTACGTCTGCGTATTCAGGCGAAGGATTTCGGTTTTAGTTGCTGGAGTTAAATTATTAAAGAAACCCTCAAATTCCCCAAGCTCTGTGGTTCAGATATGAATACATTTCAAGAAAGAAACCGAGTTCCAGTCAGTTTGACAGCTGACCGACTTGTTAGATGACATGAATTATAGAAAGGGAGTATACGTAATGGTGTCAGAAAATGGACGACCGAATGAGAAAAGAGAAATTTGATGAAATTTTCTCAGACCTTATGGAAATACGTAACACTTGGTATTGGATAATCTTATATTTCCGTATCTTGATTTTAACATCGAATATTATTTTCGAACGAGGCCTCCCTTGTCAGACAGATACTGCTGTCTGCTTGCTAGCAAGCACACAGCTGTATCTCTTTGACATACGCCTGTTGCTGTATGTACAGTCTTGAACTCCTGATGATGGACGGAAAGACCGTCCGAAACATGTAGAGTGTCATTCCAAAATGAAATAAATTTGAGACATTTGGTGCATCTCGTTGGTTTTACTATTGAAATCTCAGAACTCTCTAAGCAAGTTGCCTCATGCGCTTTTAAATCATTCACGTATGATCTCCAACCACTCACAATTTTTTATCATTCTCCATCGCAACAATCGCCCCCGATCCTGCATTTCGGGACCCTGTACTTACTTTCAACCCTCTAGTAAAATATAGAGATTAAATAACCATAAACACAGTAGGGGTTGACCTGACGAGTCCCTGTGCAGCCTCCGGCGACACAAACATATTAATTATATTTAATAATAATTTGTACTCGAGAGATAGTCCAAGGTAAAACATTAAATTCTACAGCTGTATGTTTCTAGCCCAATACTTTAATTTTTAATTTTTGTGTCGTCAGAGAAGTCATGACTGCGCTAATGTAACAAATCTTGCACTGTGACTCACGTAGCCTCTATTACACTGCCCCACACTTCGTTAGCATTAATTAAGAACGTTTTAGGCTCACAACTACAGGCAGTGCAGCAAATAAGTAAATAACTTTCACGCATTTCGAGGCATTTATTATTGACTAAAACGATTTAAGAAGTGATACTTATCTTCCGACAATTAATTCTGTGACAGACAGGGGTTCGTAAGCTCTGTCTGCCTGTCTGCACGACTGCAATAGCGCGTCAGTTACTGCATTCTGTAGGGAGAGGTGTTATGAAAATTGAATTGCTCTGCATATATCCACAAAGCGGCTGTGCTCTTGACTTTAAAGTCATTTCCAGGGTTTCATTTTCTAAGTAATTCTTACCACAAAATGTATCGTCACTCGTACGCCGTCGTGTCATAGACGTCAGGGATGTGGCCAAAATCCCTTTTCTTTCCGCCTTCAGAAAATATAATTGTTATTTCCATTTTTTATCTAGATTTTTTTTTGCGAATAAAGAATTATTCGGAGGTGCTTCTTAGTTGTAGAAACCCTAGTCGCTAATTCTTATATTCCCGGATGTTTGTACAGGTAAACTGTCTACCAACAGCTTCGTAAGATTTACGGTTGTAAACTACACGCTACTTCCATTTGCATAATGCATCGTATTCTGTATAGTGTACTTTATCTTTGAACTTTACTTTCGGTAAAGAGTAAAAGACCTAGGTGCATCGGGCCCGAAATGGCTCGAACCCATATTTTTCTATTCTATTCTATTCCATTCTATTCTAAAGAGAAAAGGACCTAAAAGTTTGCGGTATTTGTCCTTTAGGGGGGTCGATTCGATTTCTTGATAGCCAATTAAATTTTGATTTGATTTTTCAATGAAGCGAAAGGCACCAAACGTTTTACATGGGCACTTAAATACGCAAATTCAGGCAGAAGTGTCCGGCACATAAACACCACTCACAGTCCGGTTTTAGCTCCGGTGTTTGTCATATTGACCGCCTCTGTGGTCCAGTGGTCAGAGTTTCTGGCTACAGATACAGAGGTCCCGGGTTCGATCCCCGGCGCTACCAGATTTTCTGAGTAGTAGTGGGTCTGGAACGGGGTCCACTCAGCC
>Ga0123352_10002285_pt1 | contig 26503 bp, 10 predicted proteins | sample TergutLab28metaG_FD_89700 | JGI IMG/M metagenome (GOLD analysis project Ga0123352, IMG submission 89700) | Labiotermes labralis P1 segment gut microbial communities from Petit-Saut dam, French Guiana - Lab288 P1 | ecosystem: Host-associated > Arthropoda: Insects > Digestive system > Gut ... | reverse complement strand
TTGCAGCTAGTCAAGAAATTCCCCGCATTTCACGGAACCCGAAGGTTCATTACCGCACGCACAAGCGTCCGCCACCTGTCTCTATCCTGGGCCAGCCCAATCCAGTCCACATACCCACATCCCTCCTCCTGGAGATCCGTCCTAATATTATCCACCCATCTACGCCTAGGTCTCCCCAGTGGTCTCTTTCCCTCCGGTTTCCCCACCAAGACCCTATACACCTCCCTCTCCTCACCCATCCGCGCCACATGCCCAGCCCATCTCATTCTTCTCGATTTTATCACCCGCACAATACTGGGTGAGGAGTACAGATCATTTAGCTTCTCGTTATGCAATCTCCTCGATCCCCCCGTTACCTCGTCCCTCCTAGGTCCAAATATTCTCCTCAACACCATATTCTCAAACACCCTCAGCTTCCTTTTCTCCCGCAATGTCAGCGACCAAGTTTCACACTCACACAAAACAACAGGCAAAATTATAGTTATGTATATCTTAATCTTTAAATTTTTGGATAGCAACCTGGAAGACTAAAGATTCTGCACCGAATAATAGCACGCATTTCCTGACCTCAATCTGCTCTTAATTTCTTCCGGGAATAGAATTTTGATTCGTTAAAATTGTTCCCAAATATTTAAACTCTTCCACCCTCTCGAAAGTACTATTATCAATCCTTAAACTGTGATTTCGTCCTGCATTCTGATCTCGAGACATGACCATGTACTTAGTTTTATCCTCACTTACTTCCAGTCCTATCTCCCTTGTAGCAGATACTGAAGCTTCTGCGTTTTTCTTTAGAGTATGTATACTTCTTCCCACTATATTAATATCATCGGCATAAGCCAGAAGCTGATATGTACCATTTAGTTTCAAGCCATCCTGGTTTACCTGAAAATAATTTTCATATTTCATTCTATTCCCATTTTCCCAGTTTAGATTGTTTCAAAAACTTATCAGGGTAAGCTGGTGTATTTCCCACGTACACAATAATCATCTGTGGTACTTCCTAAAGGACTTATCGAACAAAATAGAACTTAAGGCAGAAAAAATCTACCCTGAAATCTGAGGAACAATTATTTCGTCCTTTGTTGTTACTTTACGTTAGAAGTTGAGTAGTCTCTGGTCCAATTCAGCTAAGGTTTACGAGATGTGTGACAGGAATTCGGCCTAGTCCCAATCGTGACACGACTTGACACGAGTCACTTGAAATGTTCTTTGAAGAACCAAAGAAGTGTGACAGGAATTGATTTACTGGTCTACTAAAAAATAGTACCCGAGGAGATTACAGAGGGCAAATGGACTGCCTACTGGTAATTAATGAACTTGCAGTGAAACTGCACTAATAAATGAGAAGTCTTGTTATAGAAATTCAGTTGTAATCCCTTTAGTAGGAACAGGACATTTTATATTATTATATTTAACACGCAGGTTTTCTTGTATCCTATGCCTAAAATTCGAAATAAAAAAATACTGTCCTGGTTTTGTATACGTAAGGGAAGTATTTTCTATTTGCCATTTTTTCTACATGCGGCTTAGAAGAAAGAGGGGCAGACAAGCTGACTGGTATTTGGATATTATACAGAATGGTCCGAAAGTTAGTTAACCGAAAATAAAGTATAAGTTGCTTAAGTCACGGAGGATTTCTGGTGTCAGTAAATTTGTAAAAGGTTAGCATACAGTAAAAAAATTATAAAGGAATACAGTGTACAGTTTGCTTAGCGACTGAATGACTTTTTGTATCATTCTGTACATATACGGATTTACAGAGTTCAACTGCTGGATACAGACTGCCGTGAAATGGACATCCCTGCTGGAGAATTTTGGGTATAAACGTGTCTCTTGCAGCTGAGAATAGACTAATAATAAACTCTGGGTAGTCGGCTGTACATTATATAAGCAGAGCGCACAATTGTCGCAGTGTCTAATTGGTTTCACGTTCCTGCACGATGTGTTGTTAGAAGCGGTCCCATCCACCTGTCCACAACATGGCTCCCGAGAAATACTCTCATTACAGCACACTAATTAATTTAGCTGTTGAGTGCGTTGTTGCCCGAAGACAATGCGTGCTCCCGAAAGAGAGACCGATGCTAACAGTCCAAAAGTGACACTGCTAACCCACATGGAATTCACTGCCTTCAGTCTGGAATAGTGATTACTGAAAGACTTCAGGAACATTGCTGAAATATTTCATTGATCCACACGCAGCCCCGTACTTCCTTCCAAAATGACGTGGCACGTCAGAATAAACTCCTCTAAAATCCGAGTATGATTGAAAAATGGTATTTAAAAAAGAAACTGATTTGTGGCCCTTAGGAATGTGAATGGGAAAATCAGGGAAATAAAGTATTATACTTTCTTACCTATTTGCACGGTTCACATTTAGTAATACACATACTTAAAAACTGTGGACCGGGACAGCTCAGTCGGTATAGCGACTCGCTTCAGGCTGGACGGTCCGGAGATCGAGATTTTTCGCACCCGTTTAGACCGGCCCTGGAGCCCACCCAGCCACCTATACAGAGGGTACCGGGTCTTCCCCTGGGGTAAAGCGACCGGGGTGTGGCGTTGATCACCCACCCCCATCTAGCGCCGAGGTTAAGGGAAGAGTAGAGCTATACCTCTACTCCCACTCTGGGCCTTCGTGACCTGTTCTAGGGTGAACTTCACACTTAAAAACTGCTATTTAAATAAATAAACAAACTTCAGTACAACTGCAACATACTGAACATGGTTACTAACGTAAGTACTACCAGATCACATATATGCTTCGAAAATGCTCTACAATTCAAGTTGTCAGTCCGTGAATGTGAAAATAATAAAAGCTAATATAAACTGTAGATACGAAAGGAAAAGAATAAACATTTAATAAAAATGGTAATGTAAGTCAAACAATTAAATAATTTTATTGAAGAATCACCTGACAGTGAATGCAATAAGAACAAACGCATCTACTTGAAAATCTTACACATCTGGAGTAAATTTCCTTTGGAGTAAAATAATAAGCAAAAAAAAATGTATTATAATAAATATGACTTATTCTGCGTGTGTGCCTGTAGCTTAGTTATCTAGCACGGAAAGCGCATATGCCGTGTTATATTACCATCCGTGGCCTGTCTCGCTGTACCATAATTTTCCACATTATCTCATAAAGGGCACTATTTAAAAAAAATTGTTGTAAATAAAATGTGTGTTTTGATTTTCTCCACAAATTCGTCCGAAACATTTCTCATTCTAAGCATAATTCAGCAAGATATTATAATAAACGCACATAGGTCTTCATGTCTATGTTTCTGTTAGGAGAAAGCTCATGTATATATTCTCACTGAGTTTAGTTCCCATGAAACTGGAAGTCTAATAAAAATGTGTCTGAATGAAACTTATAGCACAGTCTGGGTAGGCAAAAACTTGTCTGAAAAGATTCTTATTAAGAATGTTTTGAAACAAGGAGACGTATTATCGTCATTATTTTTAACTAAGCTTTAGAGTACGCCATTAGGAGAGTTCCGGTAAACAAGGATAGCTTTAAATGGAATGGTACACATCAGCTTCTGGTTAGTGCTGATCTTAATATATTGAGCAGAAGCGAATACACTAGAAAGAAAAGCACAGACACATTAGTAGTTGGTAGTAAGAAGATTACACTAGAAGTAAATGTTGATAAAACTAAGTACATGGCCATGTTTCGAGATCAGAATGCAGGAGACAGTCATAATATAAAGATGAATAGTTCGTTTGAAAGGTGGAAGACTTCAAAAGTATGGGAACAACCTTAACGAATCAAAACTCTATTCAGGAAGAAATTAAGAGCAGAATGACGACAGGGAATGTTAATCATTCGGAGGAGAATCTTTTGTTATCCAGTTTGCTATTAAAAAATAAGAATATTAAGACAGAGAAAAATTATATTTCGCGTGTTGTTTTGTATGGTGTGAAACTAGGTCGCTCACATTAAGGCTGAAGGTGTTTGAGAATAGGGCACTGAGGAGAACATTTGGGTCTAAGAGGAACGAGGTAACAAGGGAGTGGAGAAAACTCCATAATGAGGAGCTTAATGATCTGTACCCCTCACCAAATATTTTTCGGGAGATCAAATTGAAAATAATGAGATGGGAAGGGCATATAGCACTATGGGGAGAGAAGAGCTGCATACAGGGTTTTAGTGGGGAAACCTGAGGGAAGTGACCACTTGAAAGACCTAGGCGTACATGGGACGATAACATTACGAAGAATCTTCAGGAAGTGGGAGGGGGGATGTACTGGATTCATCTGACTCAGAACAGGGACAGGTGGCGGGCATTTGTAAACGCGGGAATAAATTTTCGAGTTCCATAAAATGAGGGTAACTTCTTGACTATCTCACATCCAGTTAGCTTTTCAAGAAGGGCTCTGCTCCATGGATTAAGTAAAGGAATAATTACATAGGTCCCTATGCAACGTACCCATTATTCTTGTCAGACTTTAATAAAACTTTAATTTTCTCGACAGATTTTCGAAAAATCTTTATACCAAATTTCATAAAAATCCTTTGAATGGAAGCCGAGTTGTTTCATATGGAAAGACAGAGAGACATGACTAAGCAAACGGTCGCTTTTCGTAATTTTGCGAACGCACCTAAAAAGGGTTCTTTTACGAATATGCTGGATTAATATATAACATGAAAAATGCACGTAAATGGATATAATATAGACATATAAAATACGATATTCGAAAGATTAAACAATGGAACGGATGTCGATAACAGTACCAAACATAAAGAATAGCTGACTAAAAAGCACAGCTGCATATTACGCAAACAAGCAGCACCATCACGCCGGAACACACCATCGGAGAAGGAAGCACTAGTAACAAACAAACATATATAAACGTATTTTTATGCCACTGTTGTTGCGAAGGTATACAGAACAAGCATCACAACCCTCACTCTACGTTTCCTTTCAAACTAAAACAATAATTCATAAGGAATATATTGTAAATAATCTATAAAAGGATAATATGTGACCAAACAACAGGTGTGTCATCCAGATGTACCTAAAGGAATAATCAGCAACGTCATACAAGAACGTGAATATTCGTAGCACAACAGAAACAAATCAAATAAATGAACACACTGTGACAGCACGTGATATATGTTTATCTAAAGACAAAAGAGAAGGTACAGTAGAATGTCTCTGGTTTCCTTGTCATACAAAAACTATATTCTAAATTTTATGGTTTTTAACACTCTACTTTTCTGCTAAATCGTTTATATTGTACACGTCTTGGGCTTATAACTAATTTTGTTACCAATCAAAGTTTAGTGTACACTAATAAGTTGTTGTAACACAATCCTGAAAATGACCTAATTATGTCGAAAAGTCAGGGAGTGGTTATTACTTTAATCACAGTGGAGTAGCCATAAATGCCATACATACCAAGCGAGTGCAAGGGAAAATTACCAGCACAAATGTAACGTAAGAATCTTCGTAGTTGCACTGTGCACTTTCATAATATTAAGTACTTTATTTGCACAACTAGTGCACACAATTCTTATACAATTTTTAAACTGTTAAAATCATTTAAATTATAATAGTTGATCCAACATGTTTCAGTTTACATAAACCATCATCAGGGAGCTTTCAGCCTGTGCTTCGCCAAAGTTACAATGTTGATATCGGTTACATATATCGTTATTGAAGTTATGCATATGCAGCTACAGTACCGATAACTTCAATAACGATATATGCAATCGATATCAACATTGTAACTTTGGCGAAGCACAGGCTGAAAGCTCCCTGATGTTGGTTTATGTAAACTGAAACATGTTGGAGCAACTATTACAATTTTAAATGATTTTAACTGTTTAACAATTTTGTAAGAATTGTGTGCACTAGTTGGGACAAATAAAGGACTTAAAAGTAACGTAAGAAATTACCGTTCATCAATATCATGATATTTTGATGCATATAGTACTGTTTATTACTCACATGGCACATTAAATGGTCAGGCTTAAATGCACACCGTATTTATATACCACCATTATCCCTTTCCTTGATAACCGGAGTAATTATATGTTGCTCCGGAATACAATAACCCAAAGACTGAAGAAACCACAACACTACAAACGTTTCCCACAACGTTTACTGCACAGCAATGTAAGGTGAAATATAGTAATATAATCCAACTTAGAATTGCATAAAAATCTGTAAGAAAATACACACACGCACTCCCACTGCGGGACATGTTCACAGATTCGGCATGTCTGAAACTGCGGTAAAAAGAGTCGCGGAAAAAAATTATATCTCAAGACTACAGAACACGTTGTCACGATTTCGCTTCGCTTGCAGTTCTCAGCCATTAAACCGACATGAGATGGAAATCACATAAAAGAGATTAAACTTTGACGCCACATTCAAATAATTTAAATAATTTTCAAATTAAAATAAAGAGACAAACTCCCATGGTATTTAGGTTAAACTTTTATTGCCTCCCCTTAAAGCTGAATTCCCTAACAATGTACTGAGTTCTCTTACCAAACTTTTGAAAAGTGTAGCAGTAAAATAAAAACCAAGAAATGTTCCTGTAATTCTAATGCTGCGCAGTGGAAAAAATACACTATCTGTATTCTGTTTCCATTCTTGTGTCCCTTTTTGTGTGTGACGAAAAGCGACAGTTGGAATAGACAGAAACGGCTGAGAATTCCACTGTTTACTTAGACTATCGCAGTCTTCTTTGCCTTGCGCCTGCAACGGGCTAGATATATGCGGGTCGGTGAGAATATTGATGAAGAGGGTTGCAGTATTAGCAGGCGCATGATAAAAAATTCTGTCCGTGTATAAACATTAGAAGCTCTTTCTCTTTCTTTTCCGTTCCTTTGCACAGAGCTTTTATAAACTGGCAGGAATGAGTGCGATCTGAACTGACTTCTAGCTTATAAATCCCGCCAAGACACTTCGTTCATTCGTTCCAACACTAAAATAGGTTATGCAAATTCTGGACCGCAAACTCTTTTGTCTCTTTTCTGATGAAAGCTCATTTCTGTGAAGTACTCACGTAGGTCGACTGTATAAACACCGACATCGCAACAAAGCTTTAAAATCAATTCATTCATTCTTAAATTCACAGTTGTTTCCTTATGCTGAGATAAGAGAACAAAATAAGCATACATCTGAAAGCCAATTTACCTTGGATGATGGTCATTTATACAAAAAACAAAAAAGAACCCAAACCAGAACAAAAAAAGGAATACGAAAAGAAAGGAAAGCGAAAGAAGAAGAGGAGGAAACACAGGGACAGCCACAAAGAGTAAGATATTCAGGGTAGGACTTGTCAAGTCTGTTTTGTACTTCACTTCCTTCCAGCGCTACAAACCTTACATTATTAATGCCATACATTATTTGGTTCAGGTAAATGTTTGCCCGCCGATCCCTGTGGCTGTGCGCTGTAAGAAGTAGGTCTGAAGCCTCTTGACTGCTAGGACCGTGGGTTCGAAACCCGCTGGGTGGCATTGATGTTCGTCTGTTGTGTTAGTTGAGCTGATCACTCGTTCAGAAGATTCCTACCGAGTGTGTGTGTTTATGTGTGCCTGATAGTGGTCTAGAAACCTAAAAAAAAGCGGCCTGGGCCCGATTGGGCTGTTGTGCCACATGAAAAATGGTAAACAGATCCAATAATATAACACAATTTATCTCATGGATATCGTGTCGGGGTCGCAGGCAGATGTGACAGGTCTAATACTAAACGCATCAGAATTTCCTTCCTGCTTGGAATGGTATATTTATTTGTGCACTGAAAATTCAATGGAGGTGGACGCTTTAAACTTAACATATTCTGGAAATATAAGTGAATATAATAATAATAATAAAAGTGTTATTTTTGGGGACAACAATCACTGCTCTCCTGATCATTGATACTGTATCTGAGTTATTTTGCGTCTCAACGCACACTAAACCTTTGCAACAACGAAAATCTCCATCCAGCACTGTACAGACAGCTTCACAGATTCAGCAGGGTTGTTAAGTCAACACGGAAATCCCGTAACCTTGCCAACCCGGGTGTGGCTGAATCAGACGCTCACTCACGGACAATCCTGCCGTAACACCAGAGCGTTACATAAAGTAGGTTACACTTCTATTTGTCATTCACCGGCTTCCCAAGCGGAGACACCACTTCATTTCAAGGTTAATCAAATGTGATCTGTCGTGGACCAAACATCGATAACGCAGAATTATAACCGTGTGTTCATTTCTGCACTGGCCATCATCTTATGCACCAATGACGCATATTCATTTATCCTCACAATCATCGCAGTTGATGTAACAGGTCTATCTGACGACACCGTAAAACAGCCGTCCCGTACCTGACACCTAATCTTTGGATTCGAAATCAATCGGTGCAAATCCCTGTTCACATAAGTACTACATGTATTTCACATGAACCCGCATTTCAATATTCCATGTCCTCTAACTTTCAGGCTGTCTCATCACAGAAGTTTTTAACTATTCGTAAACTGACTGTAAAACGGAGTTTCAAAATCATCATCATCATAAACATCAAGGATTGGACCCTTTGATCCGTTCCGTCTCCAGAGTTACAGCTGCTCGGGCCAGCGTTTCTTTGGTCTTCCAATTGTTCTCCTTCCTTGTGGTCTGTAGTGGTATGATTTCAAATGGATTCGGTTTTGTGACTTTCTTTGTAAGTGTGAAAGCCAGTTCCGTCTGTATTCATCTATCTTCCCTAGTATGCCTGTAATCCGTAGTTCGCGGCGTATGTAGTCATTTGTTTTGTGGTCATAAAGGGTGTAGCCTGCCACAGGTCTCAGTAACTTCATTCCTGCCGCTTCAATTTTTCTTCTTTGTAAGGCTGTTAGAGTCCAATTTTCTGACCCATATAAAAATGTAGGTAAAACTAGTGTGTTGTATATTTTCAAAATAGTTTCCTTTCTCACTTTCTTAAAAATAGTTTCAAAATAGACAATTGAATTCCCTATTACAATCTCTGCACGCTTACGGAAGTATCAAATCTGTCTTTTGCATAGTTCTACAACTTAATACAAATCGAGGGTAGATATTGGCGCAGTCGATTGAGGGTCACTGGGACTTTTCAGTGACTTAATATTCCGGCCGCACGATAGCCCTCGGGTCAACTCAACCTCTGACAGAAGTGAGAACCAGGGGTATCTCCTGACGGGTTAAAATAGTCGGGGCGTAGGGCCGACAACCTTGCCACCTTCGACTTCCGCTTGTTGTAGAAATTCTGGAAGCCTCAAATTCCTGAGAACGATAAACCTGTCCTCGTCCTTGTCTAGGGAAAGCTTCACCCAACATAAATACGATAATATATAGCAATGAATGTCCAAGTCACTAGCTTAATACTCGTATTTCCGTGATAGCATAGGCTAATCCACTTTACAGCAAGCCTACGGTTTGTACTCACCGTAAACCTCAGGACTCTCAACTCAAACGCCATCATCATCTCACCACCACCACCAGTCCTCCACGTTCCTTCTTGTGTTTTTAACTCTTGTCCCACTTGATGTCGTCCTCCAAAGAACCAACATACCAAAAAGTATGATAAATTGTACTTCGTTTCTACAAATTTAATCTGAATTAATTTTCTTCTTTCTAACATAAAGATGCCGGTCCCAGTGGCCGCGCGGTCTAAGGCGTAGGTCTACCGCCGCTCGCCTGCTGAGATTCTGGGTTCAAATCCCAGCGGGGGCATGGACGTTTGTCTGGTGTGAATGTTGTGTGTTGTCCGGTAGAGGTCTCTGCGACGAGCTGATCAATCGTCCAAAGGAGTTCTACCGACTGTAATGCGTCGTTGTGTGTGATCTAGAAACCTCGTGAATGAGGAGGCCCTGGCCCACTGGGAGCAGTTGCGCCAAAATCAAACAAGCAAACAAACAAAAGTACTAATTGTAACATTTTGGGGTCTTTTAAGAGACAGAAACATATCAGACCATTTTTCTTTGGCTTGTAGATTTATTTCTTTGATTCTAATTTTCAGAAATTTAAAAAACTTATATTTCAAAATAAGACTGGATTAACCTTTTACCTCGAACATCACGAGGCAATTTCTGAATCGTATTTTTTCTTTCTTTGTACTCTACATATGATATTACCATTCGTTAAGAGACTCAAAAATAACCTGGCCATCTTCTCTCTTGTTTAAAAATGTATGTGTTGGATTTTGGCTGTTCAAGATATAAAGCTGTTTATTTCACTTTACCACCGGCACAGGTTTTATCTCAGTTATCCTGATGAGGCACTTCCATGTAGCCATATACTAAGGCCGATGTATCGAATTCGGAGGATGGACCTGATCGAAGCTGGCACCTTATGCATTTTTCACAGTCTACTTTTATGTAATCGATCTTGGGTTACAGAATGGAGTAGGCCTAAGAGGTGTGGCAGGTTATAGGGTGGACCAATTGTATAAAGCAGTCACTGTTCTCACACTAACTCATTCCTGTGTACTGGCACTTTTATTGAACTCTGGGCCTTTAAACTGATTTATTGCTCCCTTTTACACTGGAACGAATTCGTGGGCGAACACATATGGTTACCGTTACAGACTGGAAAAGCTATACTAGTCTATCCGCACTTGCGAACGAAACTTAAGATAAAATGGCTGAATGTAGATGAATGACGACTTTTCGTACAGGTGTCAGATCGTCTCTCTAATCACTTGCATTTCACTACGTCTTGAGTTTAGACTTTAAATTTAGTGTCATACTAGAATTTCTGTTTCTTGTTATCGTGCAGCTTGTGTTAACTGTATGAATAGTGTCAACAGATTGTATTAAAAACCTATTATTTGCTACAACTTAGTCTTATACGGAAAAAGAAACTTAATGAAGTTTCAGACCAAGACGAGGACTGTTTTTCTGTTAAAAAAAAATGACACGCATAATTACCTGCAGGCAAATCCGAGTACGCCACACTTAAATCTGACTGTACTTCCTGAAATAATTTGCTTCATGCTCTAAGTTTACTTGTTATTGCAGCAACAGTACATGTATTATCAACATTTAAACTTTGTCACTTAGTGAGGGTAAAATAAAATGTAGCTAGAGGCAGTATTTTGTTTGAACTGACTCATTCTATGAAGAAATAGTATTTCATAATAAACATAGGCCTATTATATAAGGAGATACCATCTTTCTTAATTTTCAACACCACAGCCAACCAGTGTCACCACAGTCAAATAAAAAATCTTAACATTAAATTGTTTCACCTTAGCGAAGTTGTATATTGAAAGCCAAGATTTTGCCAGAGTGCTTGTACAATGGTCGCATACAGAAGAAAAGACATAATGGTACAGGATGAGAAAAATATAACCAAAAATTAGTGCCATCATATTGAAGTCTCTCAAGGTCTTGTAAAGCTTGTGTGATAGCGTTACTTTTCTGAATCCTACGGACGCAGACAAAATTTGGCTGTTGTTGTGTTGTTGTTGTTGTTTCTGCTGCTGCTGCTGCTGCAGATATGGAAATAGAAGACTACTGCAGGATATTCTTGTTGCCTACTATAACGGCACAGTCTCTTCAATCGCTCGTGCGGCAACAACGCATGAATACGTTTCAATCTCTTTTTTTTTTACTTGTCTACGTTTCTTGTAGGTTGTTTCTTAAAGAAAAAACATTGGGAAACACAGGGTGGCATGTATGATTATTAAATATAGAAGGAAAAGTTTGGTATGTGCTACCAGTCGTTTCATTCTTAACTGTTTACACAAAAATGAAGTTAAATTTCTAAAAATCCTGCTGAAGAATTGTCGTGGTTTGAACCTAACCCGATTCGAATATCTTTCAGTGCGTGTTGCAATCTGCGTGTGCCACAGCGAAACAGTTCTCCTGACTCAGATACCAAAACACCAGTGCAGACTCTCCAGAACCACAAAGAGCGGTGTTTTGCCCATTACCCTTGACACGCAGAGACGTTTGGAGTAGCGTAAATGAAAACTGGATATTTAAATTACTAACATACCCATCCCAGTTCTGGAAACAACATCTGTTTCTATCACACAAAACTTCTGTACAATGTATACTGAATTTTTCATCAAAATAACGCGTTCCTTCTTTTTTCTGTTTTTTTTTGTGGGTGTTTTCAAGATCTTTTCCATTAAAGGGTCAAATACAAGAATACGTTTTATCACTGAGTGGAGTCCCTTCTCGTTAAAATAAACTTCGTTTTAAATAAGACATACGCCACAGGAATAAAAAAGAGACTAAGTTTAACAACAAAGTTTTAATATAGCAACTTTTGATGTGTACCTAATAATATTTCTTCCACGTCACAAAAAATTAAACGAAGAAAGTTCTGATCTATTACGGCAGTACGAACAGTGAAACGTTAGGAAATACTATTATTTTGGCGTCTTAATATCTCTATATTTAAAATACGTTAAAAATTTAAGGAACACAAACGCACGTGCAAAACACTCAACATGCTGATTTTTAAATGGGCTCTTCTACTTTTACACAACACATGCTGTAGGTTTTCTCCATACATTAGCAACAGATTTATATTCGATAATACTTGATATCACGTAAAGTCGAGATGGATTCAAAGGAGAGTTCTATGACAGACCGTGATTGGTTGTTATGTGTATATCGTCAACTGTTTCTTCAGCATCACGCCGTACGTCACAGAGATACAGACCGTCGATATCACAAGTCAAGAACGGCAAGATTTTACGGTTGCACGTAGGTCGTCTTATAGGTTGTATGTTATGTTTATATCGTCAACTGCTTCTTCGGCCTGAGACCGTACGTCACAGAGATGCGGTCTGTCAAAATTATAAAAGTCAATAACGGCAAGATATTACAACAGCACGTAGGCCGTCTAATAGAGTTTACTCGTATGTTATATTTACCAATCGTCAACTGCTTCTTCTGCCTCAGAACGTACGTCACAGGGATACATTCTGTCAAAACTAGAAAAGTCAAAAACTGTAAGACATAACGACTGCACTTAGGCCGTCTTAGATAGTGTATGTTATTTCTGTCCAATACCAACTTCGAAATTGTTGCAAGTTTTAGTAAATCCCAAAACAAGAAACTTCGTCAATATTCGTACAGTGGGAGTGGCGCTCTTCCTTGTGGGCCGAAGGAAGGAAGAACGGATGGAATTGTCGCTTTGAACTGTCTGTTGTTTCTAAATGTTCTTCCAGACCTGTATTAACCCTTTAAACGCCGAGTTAAATCCCATCTGCCCTTTGCTAGCATTATTCGGACCTCACCATATTCTCCACATTGGCAGGTAAAGGGTTAACAGGTACTGCCAAATCACAATTCTCAGCATGCACGATGATACGAACAGATGTGTACCGATGCAGGAAATTAGAAGCGCCAAATTCGGGTGGCCTCTAATAGTACAACGTCCGAACATAATTTTGTCAAAATCTGTCAATTTTCTGACAAGTTCAAACCAGGGAACAAACAGTACGGTGGGTCTACAAACCTAAATTTTCTGTTTAAAGAAACTGCATTGTATACCATATTACTGAAAATTTTGGCCTCTACATCAGCTTAAAATAGTACTTTCATGACTGAAATATATGATACATTTTATATCTTTCTTATGTATGTATGTATGTATGTATACACTCACACACACAATAATTTTTTTCCTATGGCACGACAGCTCGTAGTGGACCAGGGTCTCCTAATCGTCGAGGCTTCACGATCGCACTCAGACACACCACACTCCGTAGGACTCCTGGATAAGTAATCAGCCTGACGCAGAAACCTCTACCTGACAATACACAACACTCACAACAGACAGACATCCATGCCTCAGGCGGAATTCGAACCCGCAATCCTAGCGCGGCCACTGGTGTACACGTAAATACATTAAAATAAGTTCATTGTGCATATATCTAATATAAATATACTCTGTATATTTGCTGGTAATGTTATAGCATATATTACACTAGTGGTTATGGAGCATATAAAGCGTATATCTTTCTTGTTCATACTGTTCAAGTTACAAAGAAATATCGACGTTACACGAGGGGTGCACTGGTTACGTGGATAGTCTAACGCAATGACAAATTTGCGTGATTTTACGTGTGTTGGAAGCAAAATACAAAAACCAAGACCGTACGACTAGTGTTCCTTTCATTTAGTACCATAGCCCGTGAAGAATAAACATGCAATAAACAGTGTTTTTATGACTGTAACTGCTTCCAGTAATGTAAGAGTGGTACAAATGTTGCTGCGATCACAACGAAACGGCCGCTACTGTTAATAATCATTGTAGTGTACTTAAAATAGGTCTGTATATTTCTGAAGTTTTCAGAATTCAGGAGAATCTCGAGGTTTTAAAATTATACCCCGAAATTTACAATTTTATTAAACTCGTAACTTTTCAGCATAAAATGCTGACTAAGCTGAATAAAAGAGTATTCTTTCTTACATTAGCTACTCGCTGAACAAGCGTGTCTTACGATAAGAGACAGTTTGCAAGAGACATATTTTCGGTAGGACACATATCGATTTTAATATTTCCGCGGGGTACCATTCCGGCATACATTTCTAGACTCTTATCTTGTAAGGGCAAGATAGGCCTGCTGCTGACTACAGATTCACAAAAATAGGTCTCTGCTATGCAAAGTAAATATTAAAAATCCGCATCACGAACGTGGTGCAATTTGCGGTAGGATGGATTTCCAGGAATCGCTCTACCTACAAGGTTTTACGTCTGATGATGTATCTTCCTTCAGAAGACTGCTGTTTGTTTCTATACGTGGGTGAACGAAAAGTAAAGACGCTTACACTGTATAGCGAAAACCGCACGGATCTACGAACACGAGTGAAAACTTAAGAACATCTTTTACGAGTCATACATTTCTTGCAGCAAAATTGTGTTACACTCCTACAAAAATACACAAGAATGAGAAACTTCCTCGTTAATTGTTACGTATAATTGTTTACACCCGAACTCTTAATTAGTGCTATACTAATACAATTTATACAGTGTGTATATAGATTCACATTAGGGTCCTTTAGTATGTGTTCTCGTTAGGTTCCATTCAAAGGTACCTACGTTGCAAAGAAATCGCTGCTCCCAGGTTCTGGGAACCGTGAATATGAGATAGAAAATGTCTCTCCAAATGTTACTGCGCATTTAATGAGCAGTGAATCTTCTCAGAAGCCTGTAATCTTAGTAGGACCGCCGAGGAAAACCTCACATCACTAAACGATCAAAAGCTTCCTATCACAGGTCAAAGACTCTGATTGCACAGCACACATCACTGCTTGCTTAGCGACTGTTACGAAACGTTTAAACAATTATAACAAACATTTAAAATGTTTTCCGGGTGGCGTAGTCGGTATACGTACTCGCTACGGTCCGGGCGATCCGGGCGGTCCGGGGAATCGAATCCCGGTTGAGGACAAGAATTGGCGCACCCCTCCACACCGGTTCCGGGGCCCGCCCAATCTCCTATACAATAGATACTGGTTAGTCCCTGGCAGTAAAGCGGCTGGAACGTGGCACTCACCACCCAACCCCATCTAGCGACAATATTAAAGAAAGAGTAGAACTATACCTCTACTCCATCTCTAGACTTTCATGGCACGTTAGAGGGTGAAATTTACAATAACATTTAAAATTCTCGCGGGTAGCCTAACTTCTTTCCGAGAACAAAGATTTTCCTAGATTTATACGGATGGAGATTTATTTTCTAAATTCAGAATTTCCAGATCAACCAGAAACTTAAGATCACAGATGTCGAGTAGATTTCAAGGACAAAAGCTTAATAACTCTGCGTCCACTAAACTGAGATTATCATTACACAGTACCAGCAATTCTTCAACTTCCTAAGATCAAACAAACCCTTGTACTCGCGTTGTACAGCGTGATTACCTCATCACTTGCTAGCCGGGCACACAAAAGATAGGTCAAGTGTTTAAATCGCATCAAAAAGCGGGACCTTACACTTCCTCACATTAATTGACCTTTATATACCAATCTCATTCCTTCACACAAATTTACATCTAGTGTTCTTGTTTTACATTTCAGAATGTTTCAAGGCAGCCAAGAAAATTAAACTCGTGAAATCATAAAAAAGTTAAATACACCGGAAATTTTACAACATAATTACATTCGAAAGGCAGCTCAATTCGGCTTTGAAAGCTACAGAAAGGACAGAACTTCTAACACTGATTAACACGAGTGTACAGAAGACTCTTGGCGTTTTCAGTCTGCTTTATATATTTGGCATAATTCCTGTACCCTAGATTGTAAATTTACAATAAACTAACGGACAATGCCTTGACATAAATATACAGTTTTTAGTTATAAACATTCGTACAAAGAGACATTTTAACTTCAGTGGAAAATACCAATTATTCAGAGATGAAACAGGCGCCAACTGTTGGAAGTATAATTTTGCTTCAATCTGCAGTAAATCAGGCGTTCAAAACGGAGTTTCAAAGCCCACAGTACATCTTTCTCTGAAATGCATAGTATTTACACACAAATGAAAGCAGGGGATGTTTTGTCATACAAATGTCCTCAAGTTTAATCCCCTATTGTACAAGCACCGGTTTATTAATTAATGACGCCTACGTCATGACGTAATTGTAGTTTACGACTGTTGTATTTTAAAAGTCATTCCGTAATTACTGTGCCACGATGTATAATACGTTAAAGTGCGAATTTTGCAGCATCATGAACGTCCTTCTTTGCCACATAAATTCTAAAATAGCATTTACACAAAACATTGTGTTTGGGTGCACGTATGCCCAGAAAGTTTTACGCTGGGCTCTGAAAGCCATCATAACTGTGAAGACATATTTCACACAGCCTATAGAGAAGAGTCAAGTGTCCCTTGAAAAACGAGTGCACTACTCGCACATCGTCACAATAGACGACATGTCCTTTGTCGGTAAAGTATTACAAATTTCTTGGTCTTAGATGTTGCTTAGCAAGGTTCATGTCATCTCCTAGTGTGGAGAATTAAAAGGCATATTTATTTACAAAGAGAAAAATCACACGGTTATTTTGGGTTAACAAAAAAATGTGATTTTATTCGAATTTCAGCAAACTTTTGATAATGCTGTAGGTACAACTGAACTTGCCTCTTAAACTTGTCGAGTTTCTGCTTTTTCTTGCTACAAAATCATATTTGGTTTCTTGCTTTGTTAGTTTCATGTACGGATTAGACATGTTGATGCCAGCACCGGTCTCAAAATTAACTTTCTAGCAGCTTCAGTTTTAATTTCTCTTACACATGGAGCTTCCTCTTACGCTTCGTGCTGTAAGTTTACAATTCCACGCCACGTGTAGATGCGCACGTACACCTTGTCTCCCCCCACCGTCCTCACATTAAATTTCCACCCCTTTCTACAAGAAATAAACTTATACATCTATCGTCATTTATTTCCCAGCAGTACAAAATTAGCTATTTAATTCTAATCGTGAATTTATTTCAACAGTACTTAAATTTTGAACTTAATTTTTGCTGGACAGAGTCCTTCTGTCCAGTACCACCACATTGATACCTACAGTTTACTGAATCCCTCCTCTCACCATCATTCATGTGCATTGTTGCATCAGTTTCTATTTTGAACATCCATAACTAACAATGCGTCCTGAAGCTTTAATTTCCGTCATTTTTATTTTCTTCTTTCTTTGTTACTCCACGTTCGTTTCTCAATACCGTATTTCATTCGGTAACGTCTAAAAAATACATTATAAGTTTTAAAATTGTTGCTTTCTTGTATTAAAAAGATTAGACATACGGTACATTTAAAAATCGAGGTTAAACTCAAGTTTATGCAAAATAACCAACATCAATGCATTAAAGAGTGTGATAAATCATCGTCATACAGTCCGAGGCCCTGTACGACGTTCTGGCAACATCCATGTACTCGTATCTTACGATGGATTGGTGTTGGTCTCACACCCAATCCTCAGGCCCTAGAACAGGCCTGTTGCTGCTGCTTTTTACATGTGCCTTATTTAACTACACTATTATGTACTAGGCCAGCCGATCCCAGTGGTCGCGCGGTCTAAGGCGTACGTCTGCTGAGATTGTGGGTTCGAATCCCACAGCGGTCATGGAAGTCTGTCTGTCGTGAGTGTCGTGTGTTGTCAGGTAGAGGTCTCTGCGACAAGCTGATCACTTGCTCAGAGGAGTCTTACCGACTGTGGTGCGTCGTTGTGTGTGTGATCTAGAAAACCTCGTGAAAGAGGCGGCCATGGCCCACTGGGGGCTGTCGCGCCAAAAACAAACAAAATTACTAGCCCAGGTTATGCAGAGTGTAGCGGAAGACTGGCGGAGAGATAATGAATGAGAAACGGTATGGTGAGAAACGGTAAAAATGCCATCTTATCTACTGCTTTTGTAATAAAGAAGTACTCACTGTACCACGACTTTATTAATACTTAGTGTTACTGCTTCGGACTATACATAGCTACGCGTTTCGTCCAGAACGGTCATTTGGTATTACAACAATGTAAACAAATTGCAAGTATATTAAAACTGAGCCGCAGGATTAAGATCGCAATAGTACATTCATCAGCATATAGTGCTTTCAAATTTTAAAAAATAGGTATTCAAAAAATGAAAATTATGAACAGTTAAAATCTTCCCAATAAGAATCGTCACCTTTCTATCGAGGTGAATTGCAGTTGAGTATCAACAACTTAAATGAATAAATGTGAACAATGTAATAAAACATACAAATGCTAAGTACAGATATGCTCTAAATGAAAGTCTCCGAAAAAATGAGGTACTTCTTTTATTTTTACCATGGCGCAACAGGCCTAGTGGGCCAAGACCTCCTCATTATCGAGGATTCATGATCACACTCAGACACACCACAGCCTGTAGGACTCCTCTGAACGAGTTATCAGCCCGACGCAGAGACTTCTACCTGACAACACACAACAATCATAACAGACAACCAGACAGACATAAACCACAATCCCAGCTAGCGAGAGGCCGCAGTCCCACGCCTTCGACCGCGCGGCCACTGGGATCGGCTAAGTACTTCTTTGGTATCGCAAACAACGAAATGCCTAGCATTGCATTCTAAATACTTCAACTGCAGTTCCTGCATTGTGGAAACACATTCAAGACAAGAGTGTTCTTCCTTTCGTGGGCCTAACTGTGTACCGTATATCACGGAGTCATAAAGTTAAAACCGAGGGTTGGTACAGCCCTGTTTTTAGAGTAAATTATTGAGGTTTACCTCTGAGTGGTAACGCTGTCCACTAAGGGACGTTTCCGTTAGGTGACACACGTACACTACGCTACACGAAACGACGAATTTGCTGACCGGCAGTGAACGTGACCAGGGTTTGTGACGTGACCTGTCACACAGCATTGCAGATCGCCGTCGTTTCCTGCATTTCTCGTTTCCATTGCGTCAGTTCTATATGTAGGTCTAACCTAACCATTTCTGTAACAAAAGCACCATAGTAAATCGCGTTCGTAGACTTTCGAAAAGCGGCTATTAGCTTCATCGTGTATGTCTGTCTTTACGTCAGTCCGTCTATCCGTCCGAGTGCAACAAACCGGTTTTCACTGCTCGGATTTTCGTGATAATTAATTATTAAATATTTTCACAATCCGTCGAGAAAATTCAACTTTTATTTAAACCCTGACAACAACAGATATTATATATATGAAGACCTACATACATTTATGACAATATCTCGCTCAGTTCTTCTTAGAATGAGAAATATTTCAGAAAAAAAATTTGTAAAGAAAATCAAAATACATATTCTTTGTTCAATATCCCCCCCCCCTCAAATCGTGCCGTGTATAAAAAGATGTGGAAAAACATGGTAGAGCCACACAATACACAGATGACAAATGACACGGCGCATGCGCACTGCGCAATGGATAACTACGCCCAGAGAATCACACTCGGAATAGGTAAAATTTTTGCGTTTCCACGACAACAATTATTAGGTGAACGCGCCTCAATATTGTGTTAGACGTACATTGCCTCTCTTGTCTTCTATCATTTATAGTCCGAGCATCCTGATTTTTGTGAAGACTAATATGATGCAATTCCGAGTTTCGTGATAGAATCTTACGATTAAGTTCTAGTTCCCTTCACTAAACATACGGTTTTATTGCAGTCACATTTTACGTCCACATTATTTGATCTTAAGCTGTGACTTCCCACTGTAGAATAAGAACAGCAATGAAGACCGTCAACCACAGATAGTCACAACTAGGTTTACATCATTTTATTTCTACATGTTTCGGCTTCTGTGGAAAGCCTTCATCAGGCTATATAAAACATACAAATAAAGACTATTTCAATACAACCCATTAGAATGTCATTTTTTACAATATTTGGAATATCATCTTTACAATAACAGGTGCTGCGTAAAACGATTCTAGATAAAAGTCAAGTGTATATATCAAAATGTAATGAAATGTATTATATTTAAATCGTTGTCCAGTACTTCGAAGAACGAAAGGGAAATTTTTCCTTAATAAAATAAGCCTCGAGGGGAACAACTTCCTATTTCATTTTAATTTTTGAAAATTAATTATGATCGAAGCTGGAAAGAAATTTATATTCACACAAAAAAACAATGCCATTAACATTAAGCCGGTATACTATATAGATTTCCCGTTACAAGTATCTCATCCAGTCATCTAGTGGACTTCAGACTAAAAATAAACAGGTCAGATATATCCTCGTGAGTCTTGCGGTCTCGATTCCGTATGATCTAAAAAGATCTCGTCCAGATACGCCGTGCGAAGTGCATGATACCGCCGTTTCTATACATCCTCCAAATATATAAAAACAACTAAAAACTGGCAACTGTGGCGGCTTATTGCTACATATTTTAATATTTAATATCATAATACTGTAATTTATGATCAACAATTTTATGAATTTCAGCGTTTTAAGATTTTATTCGTTCCTATGGGGTGTAGTAGAAACTAGGTTGGCATGATTGATAACATACCTTCGTCATAATGACGACTTGAAGATGGCACCTCGGTGCTGAAACATGTAGGAGTTACGTATATTGGACCGTGCATCATTGTGATAGTTGAAGAATAAGAGACCAACTCGATGTCACTAGTTATTAAGTTTTATTTCACTTCGTCTATGCTCAACATATTTCGGACATTAATACATCAATCATCAGGAGCCTGCGACTTTTCTATTGTATCGCCACATTGGTCGTGTGTTCTTGTTTCGATGTGTGTTGGGAGTTTCGGTGTGGCTGGGTTGGGGTGGTATCCGTGTAGCAGGCTGAAGCCTGCTACACGGATACACACGACAAATGTGGTGATACAATAGAAAAGTCTAGGGCTCCTGATGATGGATGTTTTAATGTCCGAAACATGTTGAGCATAGAAGTAGTGAAATAAAACTTAATAACTAGTGACATCAAGTTGGTAGCTTAATCTTCAACAATGTAGGAGTTTTTATAAGTAGTGTACCATAAAGTGCATATATCGGATGATACACTGATTGTAAGAACATGCACGGAATGAATAACATAAAAAACGGCACGCTTGCCTTCCTCTGTCCATACTCACGTACTACCAATTACACTGCTATGTAATTCACCAACTGCCTTGATGTTTTCCTTGTGATGCGTTAAGAATCAAAGTACGCCCATAACCTAAGCAGTCCTTCCCACCAACAAAAGGAAAACTAAGAAAAGTTGGGTTGAGCAAAACGTAAAATAAATAAATAAATAAATAAATAAATAACCTAAGCAGTCCTTCCCACCAACAAAAGGAAAACTAAGAAAAGTTGGGTTGAGAAAAAAAAAATTGAGGAACACATAGGCTACACTAAACAAGGAAGGACAAGTTATAAAGGAGTGGCCTGTCGTAATACATTTCAGGTCTGAGCATTTCTTTCTTCGGCTGATAATTACCAGTTCCGATTTCGGATTTGTTCTAAACTGACGACGTACCTGAAGACTCGGCAGGGCGCTTTTAATGTTCCACCGCATAATTCGCCCTACAGAAGAACCTACCACTACATGTAAGTAGATGCACATCCATAACCGAGTAGAAATCGAGCTTCATACTTCCACTGCTCCGACGACCCGAAAATCGTAGTCCCTTTAAAATCTCCTATCCACATAAGCCTATATCTAAACTGAATTTCGTTCAGTTCTTGATTCCTTGGTTGGTTTGGTTGCTCACGTATCTCCCGCAGGAGTGCGAGTGCAGCGCCTCTAAGCGACCGGCTAACGTAGAGGGCTCTGCCGGTACAGTGCAGGAAATAGTAGTATTAACATCCCTTAAATTTACCGGATGAACGTATAAATGAACAAGCAACGTGGAAATTTACTGCAAGAAAATGTTAACTGTTCCCAAGTGGATTTATTGATAATGGGCCTTGTGATTTTTTTACTGCCCTTTGTATTTTGGTCACAAAGTGACAATTGCCGATTCGAAGAACGGGCACACCAGCTGGTACCAAATGATTCTACAGTAACAGAAGTAACCGCGTCCATCTTATGTCAAGAGTTATTACACGGTTGGAAGAGGAATGGTTGGACAACAAAACTGTGAAAATGTTACGAGAACTCCTGTGTGATACCATGTTGTGTGATAGAAAGGTACAATCGTTTCGGAAACACCTGCTGCCTGAATCTTCAAGACATAAAGCAAGCAACGCAAGGATAGTACGTACAGTTACAGGGAATGTCTGTGTCATCTGAATCGCCACGTGACACGTTTACCTTTTCACTTTTTCCTGTATCTGTAACCTTCATTTCTCGGATGGCTTATACTTTCGATCTTCCATCCTGAAGATGGCCGAATCATTTTCCTCCAAATTGTTGGCATTTTCTGCCAGACTACAGAGTTTCACACTGCAGAAAACATCTCATTACGTGAAAACCTCAAATCTCAAACAATCTTAATTAAAATTTGTCTGTCACTCAGGGTCGCGTCTTTCAAGGTAGTATCTCGGTATTCGTTTGGTGACGGTGATAACAAAATAATGAATATGGCAGGAAAAATTGTTCGAATGTTGAAAAGCAGACAGAGAAGGAATGATATCCCAGAATGAATGAAAATTTGTTATCACGACGAAGTTGATAATTAGGCTCATATAAATACGCACAGTTTTGTCATTCCAATCGGTTTCTTCTCCTGAGACAGGAGTAGTTGCTTTGTTCTTCTAAGCTGAAATTCGTGAAGAGTTTCTGCTACACTGGAGCTACACAGAACCACTCCAGCGCACCAACCTACGCGACTACGGAAGACTAGAAACTGATCGATGACATTAACAGAAAGAAACCTCCTAGAATAAAGCAAACGAAGTTTTCGTTTTAAACACAATTAAAGATATTTATTCTACCGGTACAGATGGTCGTATTGACAGCTGTTGGCTGACACCTATGTTTCTCAATGCATGAATCACGGCTCGATGCCAGTCCACGGCCTAATTAATGCTGGTCTTCTAATTATATTTAACAATACTTGATACTTCATACTGCAGAAGATTTACAGTTCATCCAACCTATGTTTTACACCTTTTTGTTTTAACGACCCTTGCCAATTTACACCACTTCTTTAATTTGCACTTTCTCATTTTTGGTTTGACGATCTTGGACTGGCTGCGTCCTTTTACGCTAACCACTCACTTCTGATGGGAATTTATTTTTTAATTTACATCTTTTTTATCTGCGCCCACTTTTCGGGAACGTAACTAAGGAGTAAAGCAAAGGCTGGGTGCAACTGTCAAATAAATACTATACAATTCGTGACTGTGAACGTCTTAGTCCCTGAACGAGTCCGGATTTATAGCAAAAACTGCGTAACATATTATTCCTTTGTAAATCCGACCGGTGCCGTCAAGCTATAACAGTCGAGCTATACCTGCACGTTGCAACTGGATATATCGATTCATCGGTGTATCATGTTCATGTGAGTATATTACTTTAGGTTCAGTTACGTCAGGTTCTGTGTTACGTAGACCTCCTGTCATTACACCATGGTTTGTCCTCAGATTGCGAAGAAGACGGCCTACAAACACAGAAAGTAGCTGGGAATGTAATGTATAAACAGTTGTCCACAGGCAACAACAAATGGCTGGTTGGCTTGGAAGCAGGGGTGGGGTCTTAAACCTCGTCATTACAATAGAACAACAAGTTACGAAATGCTGCACGGCGGCTCGGACTGAACAGATCCTTTGCAACTACTTACGTAACATGAAATTGACGTGAGATTCGGATTTTGGAACGTCCGTCGATCTCGGTAGTTCAGTGTTACTGACCAATTTTGTAACAGATTAATAAAATCATCTCATGTTTAGTCAAGCAGAGGAAATCGGGCGGGATATAAGCAGCATTAAAACTGCAGTCAATTAAATAATTTGTATAGAAAAGTGATTGAGAATCTTCAATAAAGCCTTAGGGACAGAATTTATTAATTGTCGTGAATTCTTGTCAAAGTGCCTTAGAAAAGGAATGTAATACACAATACGACGAGGTCGCCGGTGTGATACCAACGTTCTTAGTGTTCATTCCCTAACACAGAATAACAGGCATAACACACAGAAAGGATTCAATGAAATTATTGCTGGTATTATGTCAGTTTTCTAAACACCATATGAAAGTTAACAGAATGTAATTTAAAATTAGATATAAAATATATTCTTCAATGACAGATGTGTAACAAGCGTTCGCGTTCCCAAATAATGACTTTTATGGTAGAATAGTAAACATCGTACACCAAAACCCATAGGCGCAACTTAGCCAAAAACTGAGTTGGGGGGGGGGGGACAAAATCGACCATGGGTATTAGGAACTTTAATTTACGAACAAGTCAAGTCAGAAAGAAGAAGAAAATTGGTTTGAACCAGTCCTAAATATATATCCATCACATTCCTCCACTCTCGCCCCAATATTCTTATTTTCCCCTCTTCCACTCAGTAGCCAAAAAAACTATTCTTAGGTATAAAAAATATTTGAGGGGCATTTGCTCCCCTTAACCCCCCAAGTTACGCCTATGCCAAAACCTTTAACTCAGTTGGTTTCATCTAGAGCAACTCTTCACAAAAACACCCAGTTCTGAGATAATTAAGAAAGGTTCTACCTATTTTTTTTTATTCACAAATGAGAACGCAAAGCGGATTAATCACGCACAGAATACTGACGTGAATGTTTTCTACCCACCTTCATTCACCCTCATTTTTATTCAGGGAAATGTGCCTATTTTTATGTTGCCGACGTGAGTTGTATCACAAAACAAATAATAGTTCAAGCATTAAGCTGTCGATACATTATATTTCTTAGGAGTTACAGACACGCAATACAAGTTTCACAAGTTGCAAGTACCGAGTTATTCCCATTCGACGTTTTTCACTGAACTACAGCTATTCATCTTGCAGAGATGTGTATTTTCACTCAAGAAAGTCAAAAATTCACATACGAATTTCTAATGTACCGCGTTTCTTGTGTATTAATGTAATACAGCACATCATGAAGAAGTCAAGTAAAACATAAAGCAATACTCCGAAGTTCTGCCCGTAATTCTCATAATGCATATACCTAAGTCCAGGCACAGCTCATCACAATGAATAAATCGGCTCAAACAGAAACTACTGTTCCCTCAGACACAGAGACACACATGTGCGTACCGAGTAATTTGAAACCACAGCTTCACGTCAATCTGTTAAAAGAATTGTCAATCACCTGCATCGTCTTCTGTAGTAATATAACAGTTAAGAACGTCTTCATAAAAATATGGGTGTTATTGGAGAATGTGAACAGTAACTTGTCGAATAATCGAATATCATTAATTTTCGTGATTTATAGACAACTTTCCTTCAGAACATGAGCGTTTCATTGGGAAATTTCTTATAATCGGATACTTCATTCCAGGTTTAAAGGTATAAACGTCAGTGACATGTGCCCTTTCTCCAGTAACCAATGTTAACCAATCGATAAAAAGTAACGAAGGAACGGACATAAAAATACATGTGTGGCACACTTTTACCCAAAGAGTGTCATGTGTCGTTTTAGACAGAATATATTCAATTGTTGAGAGCACAGTGTGACTCCTTCCAAACATTCATAAATATACTTAGACCTCAACTGATGGGAAGACTCACAATCAGAAGGATCGCATCCTGAAAGACAGGATATGAAATTAAAGTACATTTATATCCGATATTTTGAATAGGCATTGTCAAACTGACAATTTGGGGGCAGACTCAGTATGCAAGCAGAAATGATAACGCTCTTAGAGTAGCAACATTTTTCATGTCGCAATATCTGTCAGCGTCACAATATTCCAGAATTGATGCACTGATGAACATAACTGGACATCCCCTGATAAGAATATTCAGAATCAAATCAATCCCGTCTTCAGAGGCAAGAGATGACATTCAAGTACATCTAATATACGCTCAACCTTTTGGCGCCGGAATTATTTTTTTAATTTTAGCACACCCTGTATATAAAATGTGAATAATACAGGAACCAAATATGTTAGAATTATGAAACAAACTGCATTTTGAAGGAAAAAAAACGGAGAGTATATACCATGTTTAAAATATTCA
>Ga0123352_10002283_pt1 | contig 26527 bp, 35 predicted proteins | sample TergutLab28metaG_FD_89700 | JGI IMG/M metagenome (GOLD analysis project Ga0123352, IMG submission 89700) | Labiotermes labralis P1 segment gut microbial communities from Petit-Saut dam, French Guiana - Lab288 P1 | ecosystem: Host-associated > Arthropoda: Insects > Digestive system > Gut ... | reverse complement strand
CTATTAATAGCCTACCAAATTCATCAATTCTTGATGGGTGTGGTTGCATTTTTAATGCTCCTCTCATAGTTGTTTTTGTCAGGCAGAAAGATTTGCTTGACAAGTAGACCTGAGAGATGTTAAGATTATCTCAGGTCTTTTTTTGAGACTTGGTCGAATTGCCTGTCTGGTTATCTGCCAAGATATTGAGCCAGACAGGCAACTTCTATACAAGTCATTTACTAAGGGAAAAAGGAATGACACAGGGATTTGGCTATAGCCTCAGCCCTTATTTATATTTTACCTGTTGTTTTTCCGCTTGTCAAGTCTTTTTTTGAAAATAATTGGTATTTTTTGCAATGGTAGGGGCGGGCATTGCCCGTCCCATGTCTGCTGGCATTATTGTTTGGGGTTGAACGGTATCGTCCGCATGAGTGGGACGGGCAATGCCCGCCCCTACCACGTAATGTGTTTTATATTCATTCATACGTCACCACGTAATGGGGTTGATGTTCGTGCAAGCGTCACCAATGTAATGGGGTTGATATATTCATTCAAACGTCACCATGTAATGGGGTTGATATTCATTCAAACGTTACCGCCCAACCCAAAACAATACTGGTAGGGGCGGGCATTGCCCGTCCCACTCATGCAGACGACACCATCCAACCCCAAACAATAATGCCAACAGAATTAGGACACAAAAATCTTAGATTACATCTTTCCCCCCAATACGACGTGCAAAAAAGGTACGCACAGAACCTATAGGAACAACCAAAACACGGGTTTTTACTGGCATCAAATATTCGCAAGGGTCATCATCAGTTATAACAACCGCAATTTCAGGGTCATGCTGGGATATACTATCCCGCACAGCCTTATAATTCGTACCACCTTCCCCTTGGAGAGGGTCATCATCTAAAATATTGTCGTTAAAATATAACACATCTACCCGAACATTGGCACGGTATTTCTTACAAATATCCTCAATACGCTGGGTGGCAACCCTCGTTTTGCTTTCGTCAAAACTGGCACTCCTGTCACAATATACAATAATGTGGGGTCGGTTGCGTGTTTTAACCACCCCTTTTTGAATAAAGTCAGGATTCTCCCGCCTTTTAGGACGACGATAAGATGCTTTTCGACACACTGCATAGCACGCAACCAACTCCGCCTCCAAAGCCCCATGAAGGGTGAATTTACGCTGTTCTTCCACCCGCTTTTGAAATTCCTCCAAATTCTGGCGACTAGCTACAGACCGCGCCTTATCAGCAACGACCTTTTCCAGCTCTTGACAATGTTCACGGGCTTTAGAAATCAAGTCTTGGATATCGTCTGTGGCATTTTTTTGCTCATCATCCTCATAGCCATAATCACCCAAATCCTCATCATGGGATTTAGGGAAATTTAACTGCTTAGCTACAGGCTGTGATGCCAACCAGTGGTAAATATCCTCAGCGTAAATCAAATTCTCAGGTAAATCCTGAGGCAGGCTATATCGAGTGATAACATCCTTCAACAAACTACGAGGTCGGGTAATTATAAATTCATCATCCTCCGTGTAGATATTTAGGGCAATTTCCGCATCTGTAGCAACACTCCATAACTTATTGTCAGCGTTATCAGGACGACGCAGATTATGAAGCAACCAAATATGACAACTGGCGTGCTTTCGCATAACCCCCGCCTGATGGTCAGATAACGAACGTGATATGAAAATCCGCCTAAAGTCCGTATATCCAGCACTAGGTTGCAATCCGTCAAAATATTTTTCCTCAATAATCACAGTCGCAACACCTCACCAAGCCTTTGATGGCTAATAATCTGACGTGCCTGTTTTTCTGCGTCAGACTGCTCCACAAAATAAGACGCCGTCTGCGGTGTCAACAAACCTTTGATTTTATCAACCCTCGTTGCCAGCGGGCAATCCTCCGCCAAAATTGCCATTTCAAGGGTGCGGGGACAGGTTGTGCGTGTGTCAAGCCCATTACCCACCCTGTCGTAAATAGGAATTTGACCAAGTCTCACAGCCTCGGCAATGTCCACCGCATGGGGATATTTTCCAACACACCATTCCGCCCACTTTACAGGGTCAGGCAACCAATTAATAATACTAAAGCGGGAATGCATAGGTTCGCTAATGCCATTGCCACCACCAAATTCTGGCGGGTTGGCCGCAGCTATAATCTGGCAATTGTCAGGTAAGTGCCACTCATTAATCCTACGGCTTTGAATTAGGGTCAGCAGGGTATCAGCAACCTCCTGCCGTGCCTTGTCCAGCTCATCCAAAAAAAGACAAGTTTTTTCATTACGTTCAGACTTTTCATGCAACTCTCGGATAAACTTGGGCTGGGTACGACGCTCCACAGACCCCTCCCGATAGGGCAAACCACCCACGTCCTCCTCTAACATGGTAGATACAAGAATTTTCACCAAACCATCGCCAAAAATACTTTCAACAATTGCAGTCTTGCCAATCCCTGGCATACCAACCAACATCAGGTTCATTGCTCTCTCTCCTTCATGCTTTCTCGGTATTCTTCGCCCCACCTACAAATAACATCAAATACAGGCTTCAAACTACGCCCCGTGTCCGTTAGGGAGTATTCAACCTTCGGTGGCACCTCTGCAAAAACTTCACGATTTACAAGACCGCTTTCTTCCATTGCCCGCAGATGCTGGGTCAGCACTTTTTGTGAAATGCCAGCAAGCCTTTTTCTTAACTCTCCAAAGCGTTTTGTACCAAACAACAATTCACGAATAATCAATATTTTCCACCTGTCGCCCACTAATGCTAAGGTTATTTCCGCTGGGCAACGGGGCATGTCATCAATCTTAATCACAGGCTTTTTCCTCCAATGGTTTCCAATGTGCTACTATAGCACTTTTAAGTGCCTACTTTACATTTTACTCTTACATTATTATAATATTTACATACAAAAAAATCAAGGAGGAAAAAGTTATGGAAAATTTTAGCGTTGCCCAATTGGGTGCTTTGTCTGATGTGGCAGGTAAGGTGTTTATGAAGGAACAGCTTGGTCTAACAGGTTGCGAAATATCAATAAGCACAATTGATGCAGGTAAGACAAGCCCTTTCATCCACGCCCACAAGCAAAACGAGGAAATATTCATCTTCTTGCAAGGAAGTGGCACATTTTACATTGACGGTCAGATGCTACCAGTAAAAGAAGGTAGCATGGTTAAAGTTAAACCAGCTGGCAAACGAAGCCTAAAGGCTGATGACAAGCTGGTTTACATATGTATTCAAGCGAAAGAAAACAGCCTAGAGCAAGCCACCAGAGAAGACGGCATCATCTTTGATGAAGAAGTTTCATGGTAACTTACAGCCAACGAAGGATTAAGGCGTGGGGATAACCCTCGCCTTTTTCTTGATGAGGACAGCCATTCCCAAAACCGCCCCCATCTCCATGCCCATAACCATTATCAAAACCATTACCAAAGCCACCACCAAAAGCAGAACCGCCCCCAATGCCATAACCGCCACCAACAATCACACGCAAAGCTCCGAAACCATCAGCACCACTGGCATAACCATCATTCTGGGGGCTGTCGTCAGATTCAGAACCAATGCCAACGTTTATTGGCAAGCGGGTACGGCTGTTAAAAGCAAAATATCGACCATATCCATAGCTATAACTATATCCACTACCGTGACCATTTCCGCTACCCTTCATATAGGCGTGCTTATCCCCATCACCAAATCCGCCCCTAAGCATCAATTTTCGCCCCCTTAAACTCATACAAATTTATACTGGGCAAAATGGCATAAACAGCACTAACTGGAAAAAACACCTCTTGCTTCTGGTCGAAGGTATCCAGATACACAACTGCATTTTCGTCCCCACGGGCAACCCCTGGCAGACCCTTGCCCCCTTCAAACCGCCTAAACATAGAAGCCTTGACGCAAGCGATATAACCCTCAGGGGCGGTGACTTCCTCACCAAAAAAGTAGAAACCGCCAGCCACAGTAAATATCTTCCAATTCATAATAACCACCTCTAACTACAACCAGTATTAGACCCACAAAGCGTACAAGTCAAACAAGTACCTGTTTTCATCATCTTATCACTTCCACAATAATGACAGGTTTCCCCGTAAACCAAGCTGGCTTCGGCGTCTTGTCCATTTGACACATATTCATCAGGTTTAACATGAACAAAGTTATAATTGCCCACAGAAATGTCAATAAACTTACTTATAAGGTCGGAAATGGAATTTGCCATCTTAATATTTTGATGCCCCGACACAATGCCATTGGGTGCAAAGTCATGGCTACGTAACATAGTCGAAATCACTTCCGCAGGCACTCCATACTGCAGTGACTTAGAAATAACCTTACTTAACACACCTATCAAGCCCGTAGCGGTGTTGCCTTGCTTGCCTGCCGTCACAAAAACCTCGCCCAAACGCCCATCATCATAAAAAGCACGGGTAATATGCAGGGTATGCCCCCCAATCTTCACACGGTTTTTAAGTGCCTTTGGCTCGTCTGGTAAATCCTCACGTACCGCATATTGACCTTTGGTGGTCTGCCCAGTGGTGGCTTTAGACGCACTCAAAGGTTGCACACCCTTACATCCATCACGATAAACCGTAATCGCCTTAACGCCAAGCTTCCAAGACAATTCGTAAATATCCTTAACATCTTGCACACTGGCTTCGGCAGGCATATTGACAGTCTTAGAAATCCCACCAGACAAATGGGGACTTAAAGCACCAACCATCTTAACATGGGCTTCGGGACTAATATACCTCTTACCAGAACCGCATTTGCTTGCCGTGTCAAACACCGACAAATGCTCATCCCTAAGATGGGGTGCATCCTCAATTTTGCCGTCCCCTTCAACTATATACTTCAAAATCCCATCAATTTGCTGACCATCATAACCCAAAGTCTTTAAGCCCGTAGCAATAACCTGATTAAATGTCGTCATCACACCACCACCCACCAGCTTTTTGTAGGCAATATGGCTGAAAAACGGCTCAGAGGAAGTGGAATCACAATCCATAGCAAAAGCTATTGTGCCTGTGGGTGCTAAACAAGTAACTTGGGCATTACGAAAGCCATGTTCCTCCCCTGCCTTTAGCGCATTTTCCCAGCATCTAACAGCGGTTTTTGCCAAGTCAAAATTACCCAAAGACCCAGCCACCCCAGCTTGGTTTCTAAGCACAGCAAGCATGGGCTTCTTGTTCATGTCATAACACTCAAAAGCCCCCACTTTGCCAGCCATTACAGCAGATGCGTAATAACTTTGCCCCGTCAACACACTGCACAAGGCCGCCCCAAAACTCCTCGCCTCATCAGAATCATAAGGCAAGCCCATAGCCATAAACAACGCACCCATATTGGTAAGTCCAAGACCCGTAGTGCGGAATTTATGGGACTTTCTGGCAATGTCTGCCGTAGGAAACTGCCCCCAATGTATGGTAGCTTCCAGCACCAACTGTATCATGCCAATGGCGTGGCAATAACCCTCAATATCAAATTTACCAGTTTCTTGGTCGTAAAATTTCAGCACATTTATGCTGGCAAGGTTGCAAGCAGTGTCGTCCAAAAAGAAATACTCACTACAGGGGTTAGACGCATTTATCTGGTTGTGATATGCGTCCATCTCCCCATCTTCCCCAGCAGGACAGGTATGGGCAGAGTTTATGGTGTTTTCAAACTGCACACCAGGGTCGCCACAACGATGCGCCGCTTTTGCAATGGCATCCCAAAGCTTGTCCACAGTGATAGTGTTGTTTACAGCATTGTCAGTCCTGCCAAATGTTTTCCATTCCCTGTCATTACCTTCCAACAATTGCTTCATAAAGCTGTCAGGTATGCGTACAGAATTGTTCACGTTTTGTCCGCTTACGGTGTCATAGGCTTCACCATCAATGCCCATGTCATATCCAGCCGCCCCTAAAACCGCAACCTTGTCCTCTTCCTTCGCCTTCCAGTTTATGTAATCCAAAATTTCGGGATGGTTCATATCCAAAACATTCATTTTGGCAGCACGGCGTGTCGTCCCCCCAGACTTAATAGCCCCTGCGTTCTTATCCAAAACTTTAAGAAAGCTTAACAAACCAGAAGACTTGCCACCCCCCGACAACTTTTCATTCTTAGCACGGATTTTACTTAAATTAGACCCAACCCCCGAACCGTACTTAAACAGCCGACTTTCCGTCACAAGTGTATCCGTCAGCGATTTGTCCCCCACCAACGAATCTTCAATGCTAATAATAAAACAAGCCGAACCTTGGGTTCTGGTATAAGAATTATCAGACTCCACAACCTCGCCCTTCTCGATGTCAAAATAAAAATGCCCATTAGGTCTGCCTTTGATGCCATAAGCCATGTCAAGACCCGTGTTAAACCATTGGGGACTGTTAGGGGCCCACCGCTGGTCCAGCAACATAAAGGTCAGCTCGTCCTTTACAACCTGCTCCTCCGCTGGGTCAATTATCCCGCCATCAAGCATGGAAGCCACCCAAAAATTAACCATGCGGGAAACCGTCTGCTTAACAGAAACCTCGTGACCAGTCCCCTCCACGCCACTTTTGCGAAAAAACTTACTAGCAACAATGTCGCAAGCGTTCTGAGAGTAATTCTCAGGAAATTCCAAATTCTTCATCTCCAGAATGGTTTCTCCAGTAGAATGGTTTTTCAGCACCACATCAATGCTTTTCCAATCAAAAAGCTCATACACCGTCTTTTTTGCGATGCCCTTGGTAAAAAATCTTTCAATCTTCACTAAATTTCAACCCTTTCTGCATTTATCTATCTAATTATAACAAGAATGTCAGCCCTTGTCAATTTGACAATTTTGGTTTATATATTTGTAATAGTCGCTCCAAAAAAATCCGCTTCGGTGGTGTCATGGGTTATCAAAATTAAAGTTTTATTCTTAGTTTGTTCTTTCACAATCCCCATAGCTTGGGACTTTAATGCCACATCCAGCCCCTTGAAAGGCTCGTCCAAAATTATTAAGTCGAAATCTGTCAGCAATGCCCGACAAAGGGCTAACCGCCTTTTCATGCCCCCGCTATAAAGTGCAGCCTTTTTATAAACATCTTGCCCAAGACCCATTTGCGTCATTAAATCTATTGCCCTTTGTGTATGGGCTTTCGCCTGCCTTAAAGGAAACAACAAGTTAGCCAGCCCACTTTTATAAGGCAAAAGCCTGTCCTCTTGGAAAACAACGGAAATCTTCTGGGCATCCACACCAGTTATAACACCTTGGTCTGGCTGAATTATACCGCATATCAAGTTAATCAAAGTAGTCTTTCCACGACCAGACTCCCCCATCACAGCCACCTTACCCTTGTCCCCCACAGCAAAATCAAAACCCGAAAAAATCACATCATCACCAAATCTTTTGTGAATATTTGTCATTTGGATTGCCATATGTCAACCCTCCTAAGCAATAACGAAAACACCTTCTCGATAACATAACCCAAAAGGACAATAGTCACCGTCCACGCCATTGCATCTTCCATCATCAAAAAATTTCTGGCAGTATGAAGGTTAAGACCAATACTGTTGCGTACAAACCCAATAAGCTCCGCCGTTACCCCCGCCTTAAAAGCAAAACCCAAACCCGAAGCCGCCGCCGCAAATATGCTTGGCAATGTATGTGGCAAATGAATATTAACAGCAGTCTTAACAGGGGACGCACGCAAAACCCTTGCCATCTCCAACAACTTAGGGTCTATATTTTTAATCCCTTCGTATGCGTTAAAAAACACAATCGGCAAAACCGTAACAAAAGCAATAAACACCGAGAGATTATCCCTAGACACCCAAAACAAAGCCAGCACCGTAAAAGAAACCACAGGCACAGACTTCATCACATTTATAAGAGGCAGAAAAAGCGTGTGCAACAGCGGGACTTTATAACACAAACCCGCCAAACCCGCCCCCACCACCATGGACAGCAAAAACCCAAAAACAACACGCCCCAAAGAAAACCAAACAGAAAGCCAAAAAGCCCCTTCCCCCGCCAGCTCCCAAAGCCGTAAAAAAGTAGCAATGGGAGAGATAAGGATAAGGGGATTGCCAATAACATAGCTGGCAACCTGCCACACAATCAGCCAAAAGGCTATCGCAACAGCATTTTTGAAAAAGCCTACAACTAATTTCTTCATAAGTTACCTATGGTCTGTAAAAAAACTGCTCCGACGGCAAAGACCCGCCAACGGACTGGGGAAGCTGGTTATACAACACACTCAAATACCCCATGACATATCTTTCCATATCAACACCAGCAATAAAAGTCTGGTTTGTGCGTGGTATGGCTTGCATAGCAATATTTGGATTGGGTATAATCCCAAACTCCACAGCTAATTCCGCCGCCTCCGCTACATTTTGTTGCACAAACTGTATAGACAAATCAAAATCAACCATAAAATTCGACACCGCTTGAGGGTTTTCATTCAAAAAGGCATTACGCACCACAATCGCCGTCATCACAAGACCTGTATCCGCCACCTTGCCCCATTCCTCTGTCAAATCAAGGGCATGGGACACATGGTCGTTCTGCATAAGCACTGTTGTCGCAAAAGGTTCTGGCAACAAGGCAATCTCCGCCACCCCTTGAGCCAGAAGTGCCGCAATCTGTGGTTGCTCCCCATGAAACTCCAAAAACACATCCACATCAGGGGTCAAGCCATTTTGGCTCAACACATAATTAAGCACAAATTCAGGTGCTGCACCCATGCCAGACAAGTGGATGGTACGCCCCCGCAAATCCTCCACCGAAGCAATTTCGCCAGTGGTGTCCAAAATATGCAAAACACCCATGGTACTAAGAGCCAGAACAGTAACACCACCAGGCAAATTGTTATACAACACAGAAGCCATATTCGTTGGAACAGCAGCAATGTCCACCAGCCCTTGGGCAAGCATTGGCCCCACTTCCTCTGGGCTACCCAAAACTTGAATGTCATAGGCATTTTCACCACCCATCAACCAAAGGCTTCCAATGGCAGACGGACCTGGCAAAACAGCCATATTAACACGATAGTTCTCTGGCGTTATTATAACATCGTCATCATCACCACCGCAAGCAGTAAACATTGCCAATGCGACTAAAATTGTAGCAATCAAAAAAACTTTATAAACTTTTTTCATCGGTTTTCTCCTGTTCATATTTTGTATTTAGAATAAGGGCGAGCATCGCCCGCCCCCATCACGTAATTTAATTGCGTGCTTTATATGTAGTGTGAAGAAGCTTATGAGCATTCTCGCCATAGTATGGCTCACCCAGAAACTCCTTATACAACTCCTTCAACTCCTCATTTTCATGGGAACGACGTATAGTGTTCTTAGCATCTTCAGAATAAAGCACCCCACTACGCTTAGACACAGTGTCACTAGAGAAAGCATGATAAGGCTGACCGCCACCATTCACACAACCACCAGGACAAGCCATAACCTCAATAAAATGATAAGGCGACTTACCTTCACGAATTTCATTCATAAGCTTTACAGCATTTCTCAACTCATGTGTAACAGCAACCCTAACCTCAGTACCATCTAAATCAACAGTGGCTTCTTTAACGCCACTACCCTCAAAGCCAGTAAGTGGCTCAAAGATAAGATTGTCCAGCTTTTTCTTCGTAACCACCTCATAAGCGGTACGCAAAGCGGCCTGCATAACACCACCAGTAACACCAAATATTTGACCAGCACCAGACTCCTCACCCATAACGGAATCAAAGTCAGAATCTTGCAGGTTCAAAAAGTCAATGGCAGACTCTTTAATCATCTTGGCAATTTCTTGGGTTGTCAAAACAATGTCAATGTCCCCAGCCATTTCCTCACGCTTAATTTCAAACTTCTTGGCGGTACAAGGCATCAAGCTGATAGAAACCAGATTTTTCTTGTCAACACCCGCTTTTTCAGGGTAATAATTTCTAATGACAGAGCCAAGCATCTGTTGCGGAGATTTGCAGGACGACAAATGGTCAAGCAGGTCGCCATACTCATCTTCTGCAAACTTCACCCAGCTAGGACAGCAAGTGGTAATCATTGGCAAGGTACCACCTTCAGTCAACCTCTTAATAAGCTCCGTGCCTTCTTCCATAATCGTCATGTCGGCGGCAAAGTTGGTGGTAAACACTTTGTTAAAACCAAGCATTCTCAATGCCGTGTTCAGCTTGCCCACAACATTTTCGCCTGCTGGCAGACCAAAAGCCTCACCTAAACCAGTACGCACAGATGGTGCAATTTGAACCACAACGTGCTTCTCAGCGTCATGCAAAGCGTCCCAAGCTTTCTGGGTGTCATCCTTAATAGAAATAGCACCCGTCGGACAAACCGCCGCACATTGTCCACAAAACACACACATGGTATTGCCAAGGGGCGCGCCATTGCTGGTAACAACCATAGCTTCGTGACCCTTACCCTCCGCCTTCAAAGCGTGAACCGCCTGCACCTCAGAACAAACCGCATCACATCTTCTGCAATATATACACTTATTCTGGTCACGGACAAGGGCGTGGGAAGACTCATCAATTTCATAAACTGGTCTTAGACCCGTCGGGTTAATTTCTTTGATACCAAAATCGGTGGCAAGGGTTTGCAATTGGCAAGACATATTTCTAACGCAAGTCAAACATTCCTGCGGGTGGTCTGCCAAAATATCCTCCAGCCTTTTACGACGAGAATCTTGTGCCAATTTAGAATTAGTTTTAACTTCCATCCCTTCTCTAACAGGGGCAACGCAGGCAGCCATTACCTTGCCGTCATTTACCTCCACTTCACAAACACGGCAAGTAACAGGCTTAATTGTTATACCCGTGTTTTGCATTTCCGTAAAACAAATTCTGGGAATTTTGAAACCGACACGTTCTGCCACGGTCATTATGGTTTCGCCCTTTTCAGCCTGAACAGCCATGCCGTTAATAGTAAGATTCACCTTTTCCAATTTTCGACACTCCTTTATGTACTTGATTTGTTCCGTCCATTATACTATAATAGAAATAAAATGTCTGTTGTAAGTACAACCAAGGAGGGAATATGGAAAATATTTTTGATGCCGTGAAAGATAACGCACTATTCAAGCATATAAGCCAAGATGATTTTGATAAAACCCTGTGTTGCTTGTCTGCAAGAAGTGCTTTCTTTAGCAAAAATGACATCATCATAACCGCTGGCGAAACACCTAAGCATATAGGTCTAGTATTATCTGGAAATGTGCGGGTAATTAAAGAGGACATGGATGGCAAACAGATTATCCTAGGCGACATCCGCCCCTCAGAGCTTTTTGGCGAAATTTACGCATGGACAGGCATCAAGGAATATCCCGTTACGGTGCAGGCATCAACCGACTGTAATGTGCTTCTTATCGACTTTAGGAAAATTGTGGCAGCCTGCTCCTCCGCCTGCTCTGGTCACAGGCATTTAATTCAAAACCTGCTACAAATCATGTCGACGAAAATCGCCATGCTTGACCACAAAGTAGAAATACTTTCCAAGCGAACCATAAGAGAACGCCTGCTACGCTTCCTAGAAGCCCACAGTGGCGGATTAAAGAAATTCTCCATCCCTTTCAACCGAGAAGAAATGGCTCAATTTATATGCGTTGACCGCAGCGCCCTTTCCAACGAGTTAAGCAAAATGCGTGATGAAGGATTAATTAAGTTTAATCGTAATGAATTTGAGTTGCTACGCTGTAAGTAGCCTACTGGCTACGACATAAAGTTGTTGCAAACATTAAAGACCGTGGACGTTGTCCACGGTCAACCTATTCCAAAGAGCAGATGGCACAAACTTTACTCTTTGTGTATAAAATGAAGATTTAATCTTTAACATACTCCGCAATATCATGTAAGTTACAATCCAAAATTTCACAAAGAGTATTTAACGTATCCGTGGTCGTGTTTTCGTTCGCCTTTAGCCGCCGAATAGTACGAGAATCTAAGTTATGCTTCTCACGAAGTGCATAAGTCGAAACACCTTTTTCTTTCATGGTCTCCCAAAGTTTATCAAATCTAATCACAATAACACCCCCATAATTAAATTTGGCTATTACATACAATTTTACGCAAGTGGTAGGGGCGGGCATTGCCCGTCCCAATCCTGCTGGCACTTTCATTTAGGACCGAACTTTATCGCCTGCATAAAAATGGCGGGCAATGCCCGCCCCTACCAGATTGACGTGCCTTCGGTGTAAAATTGTATACAATCACCTTAAATTCACTATTGCATAATTCTATTATTAGGTGTATTTTCTTCATCGGGTATATAAGTCATTATATCCTCGACCCTGCAATCTAATATTTTACATAAATCATCTATAGTCGTACTTGAAGTAGGCTTATTCTTTACCATTCTTGAAATAGTGGCTTGTGCTATTCCGTGCTTATGAATTAGCCTGTATTTCGTAAAACCTTTGTCTTTCATCGTTTTCCAAAGCTCATTATAAACTATCATAAAACCACCCCTTTCCGTATTTATTCTTGTTTGTATTCTGCAATATCTTCTAATCGACAATCCAATATTTCGCATAATTTACTAAGTGTGTTAGTGGTGATATTGTGATTATGTCGCAGTTTTCTTATTGTGCTGGTGTGAAAATCATATTTTTCTCTAAGTGTGTAAGTTGAAACACCTTTCTCTTTCATTGTTTCCCACAACCTATCAAAAGTTATCATAAAACCAATCCTCCATAATTAGTGCTTGCATTATTCTATTATGCACGTTATAATGGTCATAAATAAGGACATCATAATGTCCATAAGGAGGGATTGAGATTATGGATACCAAAAAGCCACAAACAAACAAAAAGAAACAACTTCATTCAGCAGAGAACGAACCGAAAAAACAAACTAACGAAGTTTGCCGAAACTGCAAAAGCGATGACGATGTAAAGCTTCAGGGTTCGTACCAACCAGTTTACTTTTGTGCCAAGTGTCGTGAGAAATATCCAGGTGCAGGCAGCCTAATATTTTAGTTAAAAATCAGCCGTAAACCAAAATACTTTTGTCAAGCGAAATTTCAACCACACTATCTAAATGAAAAATCAACCACTCATAATTCCGAGTGGTTGATTTTTGAATTGTCATGCGGTAGTATATTGGTCAATTTTTCGATTGACACACACATGCCCTACACCAAAGTAACATCCTCTACCCTAATCCATGAATTGACATAGCCCAATAAAACCTCACGATTATGGTTTCTAAAACCATTAACCGTATAAACCTGACCCAATGCCCACGCTGGGATAGGTTGACCAGTAGCCCATATATGTGCCGTTTGATTAATACGCACTTGTGAGCCAACTCCAATTGTAGGTGTTGAAGGTGTTGAAGGTGTTGGCTCTGTTATCATTGGCGGCGGCGTATTCACGGGGTCTGTGGTCGATAAGTCAGGAAATGCTGTATAAGTTCCCGAAATTCGGATTTCTACAAAGTTTCCGTAAGTAGAAGGTCTTAAATCTTGAATAGACAAATCCCTGGCTGTCGGTATTCTGTCCGCATTATTCAGGCTTCCCGTTATGGCAATCTCATTAACAAAAACCCGTGTACGGGGGCTTCCCCAAATGCTTCTTGCTCCTACAGACAATATTTCTGTTTCGTTCGGACGGCTATTTTGAACAAAGGAACCACTTGACACCATCAAATTGAAAACCGACGAACCGCTGTTAGCTTCATAAGGCAATGTGCCAAATCGAATTTCTTGGACGGTTGTGTTTCGGCGAACAGCATCTTCAACTTGCGATTCATTATAGCTAAGTCTAAAAAATCCGTTTACAAAAATTTGATGTCCATTCCTTGTCCAATTTCCAGTTTGGTCGTTGTATTGACCTTGGATAATTCCATTCCCAATCTGTAGAGAAGGTATCCATGTGCCGTATTGAAAATCCGAGTTTCTTAATTGCTGTAGATTTTGATTTTCTAAAGGCAATAAAGGATTTGATAAATATGAGTTCATAATTCTTATCCCCCAAGCTGATAAACTTTATATTATCATACATTTTATGTCGGCTCTCTGGGTCGTGTTCACACCACAATCGCACGCTCATGAAAGTACTGGGTTCAACCCATTAATCTAAAAATAATTTTATACGCTCCCAAGGAACAGGACACACAGTTGTCTAGTTTTATATGTTATCATATTTTTATAGAAAGGGGATATACTTATGGATTTATTTTTAGAGCTTTCCCGTGAACAGTTCGCTTGGCTAAGAAAAGTCGTAACTACCATATACGGCAACAAAGTAAAGTTCGCAAAAGATTGGGAAGACGGCATAGCCACCGTCATCATTTTCGAAAATGGCAGTTACATATGGTGTCTACCATCAGAAACACCGCACATTCAAGGAAAAGGAACAATCCATCTACCAAGATTCACAAACGAAGAAGAATATCAAACAGCCCACAACCACCTCAAAAAGGCAGGTTTGTCTCCCGCTGACATAGGCGACTTCTCCGAAAAGTCAGGCATAATGGTATCTGGTAAAAAAGTCTTGCAATATACATTCATGTCCTTTAATATAGAAGGGCAAGGTCTAAACCTAGAATTGTGCATGGAACCAGACCACCCTTGGGCGGTTCTAACGGACGACCAATGGGAATTCTAAACTATAAAATAACTAGGAGGAAGCAAAATGCCACAACAAAAAATCTCATTAGAAAAATTCTTAGAAGCAGTGAACGTAACCAACAAGCCCTTTGTCCAAAAAATAGATGAATATATGTTAAACAATGGTTGCAAAGGCACTTTTGAAGAAAAGAAATCTGGTCTGTTCTGCTCTTACAAACACACAAAAACCAAAAAATCCGTAGCCAATCTGTTTCTTAAAGAACAAGACTTGTCAGTTCGCATCTACGGGGAAAACATAGACAGCTACAGCGACTTTCTAAACACACTGCCAACCGAAATGGTTACATCAATAGAAGAAGCTGGTGTATGCAAAAGGCTTGTCCACAATACCTGCAGCACCAAATGCTCTGGCTACGACTTTACCATTGTTGAAAAACACTTCCAAAAATGCAGATACGGATGCTTTGAATTCTTAGTGACAGACGAAAGCTTGCCGTTTATAGAAAGCTTTCTACAACATGAAGTAGAAAAAAGGGCAATCTAACCAGACCAAAGGAGAGATAATATGCTTAAAGTAACACCAAACCTACATTTTAGAGGTCAAGCAAAACAAGCCATAGAACTTTACAAACAAGCCCTAGGTGCAGAAGTAAAAGCCCTGTTCACCAACGCAGACGCAAACCCCGAGGACCACCCAGAAGGCGAACCTCACATAGTATACCACGCAGAAATCCACATAAGCGGACAACGTATATTTCTATCAGACTCCCCCGACGACCCTGCCCCAAACACCCACCCTATGTCCCTGCTAATAACTTTCAAAACCGCCGAAGACGTGAAAAAAGCCTACGAAATAATGCAGGAAGATGCAACAATCATCTACCCAATGCAAACTACAACCTACAGCTCCTGTTTCGTGTCCCTTATCGACAAATTCGGAATACGCTGGGAACTTATGACAGAATAAACGGAGGTATAAGCGTGAAAGTGAAGATGGTTCGCAATTACAGATGGGAACATCCAGGTCAATTTCCTACTTTTGAAAAAGGAACAGCGGTCACACTTGACAAAAACGAAGATGCCGATTTTTTAGGTTGGTATCCATGCGAAATAAAAGGATACAAACCTTATATACCTATAGAATTCGTTTCAAATGGAAAGCTAACAAGGGACTATAACCCAACAGAACTAATACAAGAATTGGGCGACATCCTAGAAGTCAAAGAAATTGTCCACAGCTGGCTACTAGCAACAAACAAAGCGAACATAACGGGCTGGATTCCCGCTGAATGTGTCGTAAGTATAATATAACCCCACAAAATTTAAGGAGACCAAAGATGAACATCACAAAATTCCTAACAAACTACTGGCAATACCTAGCAGAACAAAACAAAGACGCATTACGTGGGCTTTTCCATCCAAACGCAGAAATCTACCTCCACGACACCAACGAGAAACTAACCGTCGAAGAGCTAATAAGCCACGACATAGAGCAAGACGAAAACTGGCACACTACAGTTGATAGGATAGACAAGCTAGAAAACGGTCAGTTCGTCACAATCACCTTCCACCGCTCCAAAAGCTGGATTGGCTTCATAACATCATTCTTCACCATAAAAGACGACAAAATCGCAGAACTACACGAATACTATTCACCATGCGACGAAATCCCACAATGGCGTACAGACCTTGCCGAACACGAAAAGATAAAACCTTAGGAGGCATAACATAATGAAAAATTACACAGACTTCATCGAAGCCCTGATGAACGCTGGCTTCTCCATGGGTGGTGGAAGTGCAGACGGCATCTACTGTGCCATACCACACGGCTGGCAAGAAACCCCAGACAGTCCAATACAATGGCACACAGAAAACCCCGAAACCGACCCATGGGAATGGCGTATGCGGGTTCTAGACGAGCGAAACGACATTGCCTACGCCAAAGTATTTTTCAAAAAAAGTGGCTACATCACCAAGGAATGGTATCCCTACTTTTTATCAGCAAGACGTGGCGGAGCATCCTTTTACGATGCCTACGAAGACGGCAAAATGAGCCATGTCGCAAAACGCATATACGAAGCGGTAGAGAACGCCGAAACCCTATCCGTCCCTGACATCAAACGTATAGCAGGCTTTGGAAAAGACGATAAATCCGCCTTTGACAAGGCGTTAACAGAACTTCAAATGGGTCTGTTCCTAACAATGTGCGGCAGACAACATAACCCTACCAACGGCAACTGGTCCGCCACCGTGTTCTGCACCACCGAACACTTCTGGGGTAACGATGTTTTTGTCGAAGCCGAAAATATTTCCTCGGAAATAGCTGTCGAAAAAATCACCTCACAAATCCTACACCTAAACCCAGAAGCTGTCGATAAAAAAATCAAAAAGTTCATTCTAGGTTAAGGGGGTGGTGAAGTGCCACAGGCAAAATATCAACTGGGGGACTTTCTCGCCATGGCAAGCGACAAAGACAAAGTGTTTGTAAACAATGTCCATGAAACGCTAATGGAAAAGGGCTACAAGCCCAAAATCCAAGTAACGAAAACCGACGGCTTACGCATAGCCTACCACCAACCCAAAACCAAAACCGTCGCAGGCATCGTATCAATCCTGCTGTTTCACAACGGCAACCTTACAATACGCATCTACCCCAAAAACTACAAGTCATACCCCGAAACACTAAACGCCCTGCCCGAAAGTATGGTAAACCAAATAAACCAAGCCCCAGACTGCATAAAATTCGCAGACCCAAACAAATGTTGGAAGGGATGCGGGGGATATGACCTGCTTATAAGAGGAAATACCTACCAAAAATGTATCACCGCCTGCTTCCAACTGTCAATTGACGATGAAAGCATATCACATCTACTAGAAATAATACAAAAAGAAACCACAGAAAGGGAGAAAACAAATGAGATTTGACGGAGTATGCCTGTCTGTAAAAGACATTGAAGCATCAAAAAACTTTTACCAAGATTTACTAGGTCTTGAAATCGAACACGACTGGGAAGAAAATGTAGGTTTTAAGGGCGTAAATTTCGCATTACAACAATATTTTGAAAGAATTATTGGCATACCAGAGGAAAACATCACCCGCCGCCCCAACAACATGGAGTTGGTTTTTGAAGCAGATGATTTTGATGGTTTTATCACTAAATTAAGAAGCTACCCCAATGTAGAGCTTGTAAGGGACGTGTTTGTACAACCTTGGGGTCAAAAGGTCGTCCATATTTATGACTTAGACGGACATATTATCGAAGTTGGCGAAAAGTATTTACACGTCTTACAACGTCTTATAGCTGACGGAATGTCGGTAGAGGAAATTGAAAAACAGTACGGTGTACCAGTTGCAGACATAGAAAAATATTTGAATGGAGAGTGGTAATTATGGCAGAACTCGGCTTTGAAGAATTTTTCGTCGCTGTAAACGACGAACACAAGGGCTTTGTAAACGAAATCAACGACATTGTAACAAAAGAAAACTACACCATCATAAAAGTAACCTCAACCAAAACAAATCCCTTTAAGGTGTCATATGCCCAGCCAAAAACAAGGCTTGGCATCGTAAACTTCTACTTACGCAAAAAGAGCTTTAAGATGATGGTATCCGCCAAAAACTGTGGTAAATACCCAGATGTGCTGGGCAAACTGCCAGAAGACATGGTTAGTCAACTAGACAAGTCAAGTGACTGCCTAAACCTTAAAGACCCTGGCAAGTGCATGGAAAAATGCTCGGGTTACGACTTCCACATAGGCGACACCCACTACCAAAAATGTCGCTTTGGTTGCTTTCAATTCGATGTCACCACCGAAAACACGCCATTCCTACTAGAAATGGTCGAAAGAGAACTTACAGAAAGGAACGAAACCAAATGATAGAATCCAGATGCGGAATATTATGCAGCGAGTGTGATTGGCGTGAAAAAGTAAACTGTGCAGGTTGCGTCAACATCCAAAAACCTTTCTGGGGCGACTTCTGCCCCGTAAAATCCTGCTGTGAGGGACGGCGACACGAACACTGCGGTCAATGCGAAGACTTCCCCTGCAAACTGGCAACCTCCATGTCCTACGCCGAAGAAGAAGGCGACAACGGCAAACGCCTCGCCCAATGTTGCCTATGGGCAGGATTAGAAAACAGCTTCGACCCCGAAAAACTAATACATGACGTGGTGACGCAAAACGCAAATGCCCTACCAACCCACTTTGCAAAAGACGCAGTAATCTGCTGGCACGACAGCAACGAGCAACTAACCGTCCCAGAATACATACGTGCAAACTGCGAATACCCAGGCGACTGGCAAGGCAAAGTACTACGCACAGAAAAAACAAGCGACGGTGTATTCATCGTAACAAAAATCTGGTCAGAAACATCAACCCATTTCGTATCAGCCTTCGCCAAACTAGAAAACGGCAAAATTATCCGCCTAGACGAATATTACAGCGACCTAGGCGAACCACCCCAGTGGCGTAAAGACATGAACATAGGCAAACCAATAGAGGAGAATTGATTTATGAACAACAGAGAAAAAGTAATCGCAAGAGCGAACGATGTAGCAAACAAACACAAAGGCAACTACGCCACCATAGCATTAATGCTAGAAAACGGCTACCCAACCGCATCCACCATCACCATAACAAATGCAGACGGCATAAAAGCCCTATACTTCGCAGGCGACATCAACCAAAACAAAGCAAGGCGGGCAACCGCCAACAACCGTGCCAGCATCTGCATAAGCTCTGCCGACTACAACATAACCCTTGTCGGCACTGTAGAAGTAATCACCGACCCAAAAATAAAAGCAGAAAACTGGCTAGACGCTTGGAGCCAATACTGGACAAACTCCGACCACCCAGACTTCTGTGCCTTTAGGTTCAAAACAGAAACTTTCAACATCTGCTTCATGGATGGCGATTATTTAGAAGATAACGGAATTTTATAGGAGGAAAAAATGAGCGAAAAAACCATAAAAAGAGCAGGCGAAACCATCGCCTCAAAAACAAACTACATCGGTAACGGCATGGATGGCTTCGTAGTCCTTAACCTAATTGACGAAAACGGCTGTCCCAGCGGTTCTGCCATAACCACCTCAAAATCAAATGGCATAGAATGGATAAGTATGCTAGCAGCAGTGGACAGCAACAAAGTCCGCCGTATCACCAAAAACAACAAAGCAGGTCTAACCTTCGCCACCCCAGAATACAACATCTCCTTAACAGGCACAATCGAAATCATCACCGACCCCGACACCAAAAAAGACCACTGGCAAGACAATTTCACCAAAAACCACGGCGACATTGACAACCCAAACTACTGCACATTACTTTTCAAAACCCACCGTTACAATATCTACTTTGCAGACGACAACTCCTTTGCAGAAGGCACTCTCACAACCCTAACGACACCACCAGACATAGAACCCATGCTACAATTCGAGGGCAACTGTGAAGAAGCCTTGGAAGCCTACAAAAAAGCCTTTGGTGCAAAAATGCCAGTCTTTATGCGATATTCCGACGCAAACCCAGGGGATTATCCAACCATCGAAGAAAACCAAAAGAACTGGGTCTACCACGCCCAGTTAATTATTGGCGATAAACGTATCATGTTATGCGACAACCTTTTTAACGACCTGCCCCGTGGACATTCTGTATACCCCGTCGTCTGCTTCAAAACCACGGAAGAAGCCAAAACCGCCTTCGACATTCTATCAAAAGATGCCACAATAATAACCCAGCCAACCTCCAAAACCTACAGCCCTTACGTGGCAACACTAGTAGACAAATTCGGTATTCACTGGGATTTGATGGTATACTAAAATGCCCGTCATTGCGAGCGAAGCGAAGCAATCTCCCGCCTGTATAAAGAGATTGCTTCGTCGCTTTGCTCATCGCAATGACGGGCAAAAGGTGCTTTATCTACATTAAAATGGGTGGGGATTATCCCCCACCCTATTTATATGTCTCAATATTAAATTTGAAAAAGCACTTGCAAACCAGACCTATAATGATGTATAATCATCTCTAGGTCTTTGTATTGAGACTGGGTAGGCACGCAATGGTGGGGAGAAGTGGCTTATTTCTACACCCCGCCATTGCGTGTTTTCAAATTTACCCAGTGAAAGATTATACGCCACCTATGGTCGTGACAATATTGTACAACAAAAATTATATTTCGTCAAGCATTTTTTGGCATGGACACACAAAGAGGTGAAACCGTTGGTTAATTAATCCGACTTAATAACTGCAAAACGCCCAAAGCCCACAAAACAAGGGCTTGATTTGTGTTAATTTTAGGAGGATTATTATGAATAAACAACAACTAAACAAAACATACGCAACCGAAGCACTAAACCTATGGCGAATAGCCTTTGCGGGCGATGCCGAATTTGAAACGGACTTCACCATGAAATTTTTCTTGCAAGACGATTTATGGGGACATTCCAACTGCTGGCTAGACAAAGGCAAACTTGTCACAACATATTTCAGCCTAAACGTCGATTTGTTAGTCCGTGGCAAACCCTTAACGGGGCGATACATAGACGGCATAGCCACCCTGCCCGAATACCAAAGAAGGGGTCTGGTCACCAAGTGCATGACGGACGACATCACGTCCTGCTTTCAAAAAGGCATCGACCTAATGCTGGTAGACCCGTCAAGAGATTCTTTCTACAGGCAAGTTGGCTTCGAGTTCGCAATCGACAAATACAGGGCATCCGTAAACCTAGACTTCTTCAAAACCGACAGCACCAAAACAGATTACCACATCAAGGTGGACACCCTAGCCAGCAAAACCTTGCAAGGTGACTACAAAGCAATAAATTCATGGCTTTGGGAACATTCACGTTACAACGAAATGAAGTGGTCCGCCTGCTACGAGGACATCAAATTCGCACGAAACGATATAAGTTTAGCAATAGCTTACGACAAAAACCTAAACCCCAAAGGCTATATGCTGTATGAACCGGACGACAACATCTACATCATGTCAATACGCTACACCTGCCTTGAAGCCTTAGACGCATTGCGCCACCACATCACTAAACTCCCTAACCTAAAGTATTGCAATTTTTCAAGCCTGCCACCAGACTTTCCACTGGAATTTCTCGTTAAAGAAATGAGCAGACCAGAAGAAGCCATAAAATCAATACGCAACAACACTAGGATGGCAAGGATAATAAACTTCAGCAACCTATTAGAAAAACTAATCGTCCAACCACCCAAAACACCCGTAACAATCCAAGTCAAAGACGAATTGATACCACAAAACAACGGCTTTTTCTCAGTATCACCCGAAGGACAAGTTCAACACAAAACCAACACAGAAGACGACTTCATAACCATCGACATTAGAGACACCGCACCCCTTCTATGCGGTATGACCTCCGCAGAAGAACTATATTACAGCGGTCGCATCAGCATCTCATCCTCACAAAACACTACACAATCCAGACACCAATTGCCAGACCCTATCAAAACCCTAGCCACAATGCTACCCAAAACAGTAACTTACAACCCCGACGAATATCTAGCACCCTAAACCAAACAAAAATCGGGCGACCATAAATCGCCCGATTTTTTATTATATGTTTGTTATAAAATTTGAAAAAGCACTTGCAAACCAGACCTATGATGATGTATAATCATCTCTAGGTCTTTTTATTGAGACTGGGTAGGCACACAATGGTGGGGGTTTGCTTTGCTGGCTTTTCCGACCCACCGTTGTGTGTTTTCAAATTTACCCAGTGAACAATTATACGCCATCTATGGTCGTGACAACATTATACAACATAAATTATATTTCGTCAAGCATTTTTTGGTAGGGGCGGGCATTGCCCGTCCCATGCCTGCTGGCACTAATAATCTGGATTGTACGTTATCGTCAATCGAACTAGGACGGGCAATGCCCGCCCCTACCGTTACAAAATTTCGTCCAGCCTTACAATTTTGTCAAATAGGGATTGGAAGCGTGGGTCGTTCTCATGTGTGATAGCGATTACGGTTAGTTCTTCGTCCTTAAAAATGTCGGTAAGTATCGCACAAGCTGTATCCAAGTCCACCCCGCTGGTAATCTCATCTAAGATAAGTACTTTAGGCTTATGCAACAAAGCACGTGCCAGCACAATCCTCTGCTTCTGCCCACCCGACAGCCCCGAAGAATTTGAAATCAGACGCTGCAAATCCTCCTCCGTGGGCAAAAACTCGCAAACACGTGTAATCGCTAACGCCCTGTCCAAATCCTCTTTTCTAGGCTTCTCCCCAAAGAAAGTCAAATTATCAAGTGCCGTACCCACAAACAAATAAGGGTCTTGGCGAACATAACGCACAATCCTATTATAATCCGCAGGGCAAATGTCCCGCAATTCCTGCCCATCCACGGTAATTGTGCCGTCATACTCCAAAAACTCCATAGCCAAAGCCCTTGCCACACTTGTCTTACCATAGCCCGAAGGGGCGAAAATGGCGTACTTGCCACCTTTCTTAAACTCTAAATCCAAGCCCTGCACCACATATGTATCTTCTTCATAACGCAATCCCAAACCCTTAATGTCAATGCCCTTTTCAAAGGTGGACAAAGGCTGGGTTTCCATCGGTTGCTCTGGCTTCTCCTTAGCCTTAGCATACAGACCCTTAGTGGCACGCATCTGGTTCAAATCTTCCACAAATTGGGTGGTAGGCCATCCCACATTCTGCACCAAAATAAACATCGCCATCATGTCACCAAAAGTAAAGTCCGTGGTTATAACCAAATAAGAACCATAACCAAGCACCACAAACATAATGAAAAAGTTAGAATATCCCGACACAAAATTAGCCAGCATCTCATAAAAATCCGCCGCAAGCTTTGCCCTCTGAGCCTTCCTGTTCACCTCCACATGACGCTCCAAAAACACTTCTTGCTTGTCATACGCCAAAATCTCCCGCTGACCTTGCAAAAGCTCTCTGGCGACCTCCACATAATCCTCCGATGCGGCAGAATACTCATCCGTACGCCTATTCATCCCCTTGCCAAAAGGTGCAGTAACCAACGCTAAAAGCCCAATCATGGCAAAAGTTCCCAAAGCCAGCCATGGATTTATCCAAAGCATTGCAACCACAGAAAACAAAATGCTAGAAATACGCAAAACCATGGTAGACACAGCACGGAAATACTTCTCACGCAACACATTGGCATCAATTGTAAAAAAGCTAAGCCCCTTTACATTGTCGTCGGCAGGGGTTTTCATTCGCTTACCAAACAAAAACTCCATACGGTTTTTCCTCGCCAGATAACGCAACTCCAACGTAAACGCCATGCGAAAACGGATGGCGACCAAAGAAACAATAAAATCAACTGGCACAAAAGACGCTTGCAGAATTATAGCAAAAACCAAAGCCTGCAAATCCCCGTTTTCGCCAGCATTTCCCATCATCTGAAACAAAAACGCCGACACCACCGAAGCGGCGGAAGCCAGCACAGAAAAAATTATCGCAACTGTAAAATTTATTCTAGCTTGCTTAGAAGTCATTAGTTCACCTTAATTTCATATTGGCTTATGGACATATTCACACGTCCGTCTAGCAAAAACGCCACGCCCTCAGCCTCCAACCTTTCCCGACTGGTAACTTCACGCATACCACCCGTACCCGTTATCGTACCATCCGCCATTATAACCCGATGCCAAGGCAATTCAATCGGACACCCAGCCATGGCACGCCCAACCTCACGTGCGGAATGGGGGCGACCAAGAATTTTGGCAATCTGCCCATAAGACATAACAAAACCAGCAGGGATGTCCCCCACCACCTTATAAATATCAGCATAAAACGCATTCATATTAAACCTTCTACTCTCCTTCTAAAACATTGGACGCAAAATCTCCAAAACCTTATCAATATCAGCACGGCAGGCATCATTATGTGTCACAAAGCGATACAACCCATTTGTGCCAGCATTAATTTTGACACCCTGTGCCAGCAACTTATCTGCAAGCCCAGCATGGTCAAATCCAGCCCTATCAATGGTAAAGAAAACCAGATTTATCGCAAGCTTACTATAATCCACCGACACACCATCAAACTTATCCATCTCATCCGCTAGATACTTAGCGTTTTCGTGGTCAATATGTAACCGCTTGGTCATTTCGCCAACCGCAATAAGCCCAGCCGCCGCCAAAACCCCAGCCTGACGCATACCACCACCAAGCATCTTGCGGTTTCGACGAGCTTTTGCAACAAAATCAGCCGAACCAACCAAAAGCGAACCCACAGGCGCGCACAGCCCCTTAGACACACAAAACATCAACGCATCACAATACTGGGTAATTTCACGGGCTTCCACACCCAAATGCACAGCGGCGTTAAACAACCTCGCCCCATCTAAGTAAACAGGCACACCACACCTTTTCGCCTCATCATAAGCCAGTTTCATATCATCAAGCCCAATTACCCTGCCAGACGACAAAGCATTTTCAAGACACAAAAGCCCAGTGTCAGGGAAATGCACATTCCTACCCCGCACCCGCTCTGCAATATCCTTCGGCGTGATAATCTCGTCAGCATTATCAACAGCAGAATAACTAACCCCAGCCAAAACAGCCGCCGCCCCAACCTCATAATAAGCAATATGAGACTTACGACCCAAAATAATTTCATCCCCCCGCTTGCACAGGGTCATAATAGCAATTTGGTTTGCCATCGTACCGCTAGGAGTAAACAACGCCGCTTCCTTACCACAAATGTCCGCCGCCAACCGCTCAAGCTCCATTACAGTTTCGTCATCACCATAAACATCATCACCCACCACAGCGTTTGCCATAGCATATCTCATTTCCTCCGTGGGCTTCGTAACCGTATCCGAACGCAAATCAATAATTTTCATTATATCCCTCCTATATACTAATCACTATTTTAATATATAACTCAACACATCTATAAATTTAATTTATAGATGTGTGCAGGATGCACAATATCTGTACCGCTTTTCTTGAATGAACTTTCTCCTTCAATGATAAACCCACATTTTTCCACAACCCTAATTGATGCTTTGTTTTCCTTTGCAACAGATGCAGTAATGGCTTTAATACCAAGCTTACGGGCGAAATCAATTAATGCGTAAACCATTTCAATGGCATATCCATTGCCCCAATAATCTTTTTTTACATTATATCCAATGGAATATTCATCCGCATTGGTGTTTTCAAAACCCAAACTGCAGGTACCGATAATTTCATCCAATCCTTTACGTAAAGCCACGAAGTAATAAACAGGACACTCTGGGTCATCTTCAAGGATTTCTGCTATTTCAGCACCACTTTTGTAGTCTGGGTCGGGCATATATTTGCCACCCTCAATGTCACCCCAAATAGCCGCAACCGCATCCAAATCCTCTTGCTTTATGGTTCTAAGCGATAACCTTTGGGTGTTAATATCGAGTGCATTCATAACAACAACTCCCTTTTATTAATTTTCAACTTACGCAGTTTCTTGGTTAAAAGACTTGTCATCATTTATGAAATACCAAGTTCACACGATGCCCAAAACCTACACCCATGATTATACCGCAAAATTTATTCACCCGCAAGGCAAAATTTAGCTTGAAAAATTCTCCAAGAAAGTGTATGATATATGTTGGTAGAAGTTTGTTTGTATACTCGAGAGGAGATAATTTAATTATGTTTAGTAAAGATTTAGGAATAGATTTGGGAACAGCCAACACGTTGGTTTTCATCAAAGGCAAAGGCATCGTTATGAACGAGCCATCCGTGGTAGCCGTAAACACCGAAAACCAAGAGGTTCTAGCAGTTGGCAACGAAGCCAAAATGATGATAGGACGCACACCAGGCAACATCGTAGCAATCCGCCCCATGAAAGACGGGGTAATTGCAGACTACGAAACCACCCAAGCCATGCTAAAATACTTCATCCGCAAGGCAACAGCAAAATCAGCCTTCAGCTCCAAACCCCGTGTTGTGGTTTGCATCCCCGCAGGCGTAACAGAAGTTGAAAAACGTG
>Ga0123352_10002282_pt1 | contig 26531 bp, 16 predicted proteins | sample TergutLab28metaG_FD_89700 | JGI IMG/M metagenome (GOLD analysis project Ga0123352, IMG submission 89700) | Labiotermes labralis P1 segment gut microbial communities from Petit-Saut dam, French Guiana - Lab288 P1 | ecosystem: Host-associated > Arthropoda: Insects > Digestive system > Gut ... | reverse complement strand
CGGTGCGCCGAATGTTGCCGCAGGACAAAAAGTGATTGTCGCCACAATCGGCGCAAAATTGTATTCGGGCGACGAAAGTTTTACGATTAAACGCTCAAAAATTCGCGGTGTCGAGTCGTTTGGAATGATTTGCAGTGAAACGGAAATCGGTGTCGGAAAAAATAGCGATGGAATTATGGTTTTGCCTCCCGATGTTGCTGTCGGCACATTGGCGAAAGATTATTTCAACGTGCAAACCGACCACGTTTTTGAAGTTGATATTACGCCCAATCGCGCCGATGCGATTTCGCATTTCGGCGTGGCACGCGATTTGGCGGCGTATTTTTCCATTCGCGATAAAAATATTTCGTTGAAAAAACCTTCGGTTGATGCTTTTTCCATTCAAAATACAAACCGCACAATTCCCGTAAAAGTTGAAAATCCGAAAGCCTGTCCGCGTTATTCGGGCATTACGATTTCGGGCGTGAAAGTAGGCGAATCGCCTGTGTGGTTGCTTGATTATCTGCATTTTATCGGTGTTCGACCGATTAATAATATTGTAGATATTACCAATTTCGTGATGTTTGAAATGGGACAAGCTTTGCACGCTTTCGATGCCGATAAAATTTCGGGCGGTGAAGTGCGCATTAAAAATCTGCCGAGCGGAACGCCGTTTGTAACGCTCGACGGCATTGAGCGAAAATTGAATGCCGACGATTTGATGATTTGCAACGGAAACGACGAACCGATGTGTATCGGCGGTGTTTTCGGCGGACTGACTTCGGGAATTTCCGATGAAACCGTGAATGTTTTCCTTGAAAGCGCGTACTTCAATCCGATTTCCATTCGCAAAACCGCTCGCCGTTTCGGGTTGAACACCGATGCTTCATTTCGCTACGAGCGCGGTTGCGACCCCGAAAGCACGGTTTACAATCTCAAGCGTGCAGCGATGTTGATTGTTGAAATTGCAGGCGGCGAAATTTCGAGCGAAATAATTGACGTTTATCCCGAAAAAATAAATCCGTTTACGGTAAATGTTTCATTGAAAAAAATCAATTCGCTTATCGGAAAAGAAGTCGGACAGGAAACGATTGAAACAATTTTCGGCGCGTTGGAAATGAAAATTATTGCGAAAAAAGCTGATGAATACACACTCGAAATTCCTGCGTATCGCGTAGATGTTCAGCGCGATGTGGACGTGATTGAGGATATTTTGCGGATTTACGGATATAATAATGTTGAAATCGGCGAAAATCTGCAATCGACCTTGAGTTATGTGCAAAAACCCGACAGCGCGGAATTGCAAAAACTTATTTCCGAGCAACTTACGGCGCAAGGTTTCAACGAAATTTTGAACAATTCGCTCACGAAAAGTGCGTATTATGCCGATTTGCAAACTTTCCCCGAAACGCATTGCGCAAAAATGATAAATCCGCTCAGTTCGGATTTGAACGTGATGCGCCAAAGTCTGATTTTCGGCGGATTGGAAAGCATTGTGTACAACATTAATCGCAAGCGCGCCGATTTGAAATTTTACGAATTTGGCAACTGTTATTTTTTCCGCAACGAAAATCGCACCGCTGATAACGCGCTTTCGGCTTACAGCGAGGAATATCACTTATCGCTCTGGCTCACAGGCAATAAAACCGCACAATCGTGGGCAATCACCGAAGCAAAATCGAATGTTTTTCAACTGAAAGCATACGTCGAAAATATCTTGCGGCGATTGGGATTTGACTTGCGAAAACTCGTTTACGGCGATTATTCAGACGATTTATTGAGTGAAGCACAAACAATTTACGCGCCATCGGGCAAAAAATTGGCAGTTTTCGGCATTGTCAGCCCGAAAATTCTCAAAAAAATGGACGTTGAGGCCGAAGTTTTTTACGCCGATTTTTGGTGGAACAATCTCTTGGCAGAAATGCGCGGACACAAAACGCTTTTCAGCGAAATGTCGAAATTTCCCGAAGTAAAACGCGATTTGGCATTGCTGATAGATAAAAATATTCAATTTGCCGAAATTGAAAAAATCGCTTACGAAACCGAACGAAATTTCTTGAAAAACGTTTATTTATTTGACGTGTATGAAGGTAAAAACTTGGAAGCCGACAAAAAATCGTACGCTGTAAGTTTCATTCTCCAAGACGAATCCAAAACATTGACCGACAAGCAAATTGACGGAATGATGAAGCGAATTCAAACAAATTTGGAAGGGAAAATTGGGGCGAAATTGAGGTAGGGAATTATCTGTTTTCAAAAAAATGCTGTATTTTGACGAAAAATAAAATGGAATTAGATAAAAACGGAATTGCCGTAGGCAGTACAAAAGAAGATAAGAAACAACGAAAACAGTTTATTGTAGATTTTTATGGAGAATGGATTATTGCTAATCCGACAAAACGCGCCTACAATAAGTCTTTGGAAACGTTTATAGAAGTACGCTTCTTGTCGTTAGAGGAAACCGCAGGACACGCCTCTTTAAAATATAAATCGACAATAGCAGTTACTTTTTTATCCGAAATAATAGAAAATGCTATTGTATCAAAGGATAAAAAGGGGAATGTTATTTCCGAAACACCAAGACCAAATGTGAAAAATCAATCACGATTTTCAAAACTGTTTGTAATGGGGTACGAAAAAGCAGGTTTTGGAAAAATAAAACTGACTGTAGGCGAATTGCGCGGAAGCGGACAAAAAATACAATATTGCATTACTGCAATAGAAAACGGCTAAACAACCCTCGCCGTGTCCGAAATAGTTATTTAGCCGTTTCATTCTTTTCTGTTGCAAAGGTACAACTATTTTTTTAATATGCAATACAAATTAAAAAATAAAAATGAAATGACAGATTTAAAGGTTGCGCCCGACAAGCAAATTGACGGAATGATGAAGCGAATTCAAAGTAATTTGGAGGGAAAACTTGGGGCGAAATTGAGGTAGAAGAATTTTATATATGTCTGATTTACAAAACATAGAACATAAAGGCGAAATTGCGAATAGTAATCTTGACGAATTTTCGAGAGATTTAATCATCAATTTCTAAAAGTTGACACAGTGCGTCAACATTTGAGTTGGTCGCATTATCGTTCTAAATAATCATCAATTTCAGAATGTGCACGCAGTGCGTGCACATTTGACTTGGACTCATTACCGCTCATATACGCAATACAAATTTTGAAAACAAACTTGATGAAAAACAGATGAAAAATTCAAAAAAATCACTATTTTTGCAACTCAAAACATAAAACAACGTCTTGCTGAACTTGTTTCAGCATCTCCTAAACAGGAGATTGCGGGTCAAGCCCGCAATGACGTGATAAATAATATAAATTTATGGCTACTACCGCAGATATTAAAAACGGAATGTGTATTGATTTAGACGGTCAATACTATTTTATCACCGAATTTCTCCACGTTAAACCGGGAAAAGGCGCAGCGTTTGTGCGCACGAAAATGAAAAATGTTGTTACCGGTCGCACGTTGGAAAAAACCTTTAACGCAGGTGTGAAAATTGACGAAGTTCGTATAGAACGTCGCTCGTATCAATTTCTGTATCAAGACGATATGGGGTATAATTTTATGAACAACGAAACATTCGAGCAAATTCCTATTGCAAAAGAGCAAATCAACGGCGTTGATTTTTTGAAAGAAGGAATGAATGTCGAGGTTGTTGTTCACGCTCAATCGGAAACTGTTTTGTTTGCCGATTTGCCGGCTCACGTGCCGTTGTTGGTAACTTACACCGAGCCGGGTTTGAAAGGCGACACCGCAACAAACGCAACAAAACCTGCAACTATGGAAACCGGCGCAACCGTTCGCGTTCCGCTTTTCATCAACGAAGGCGAAACCATCAAAGTTGATACACGCGATGGTTCGTATGTGGAGCGTGTGAAAGTGTAAATCATTTGAGAAGTCAGAATTAAGAAGTCAGAAGTCAGAATCTCGGCTTCTTAATTCTGACTTCCGACTTCTTAATTCTCTGAAAATATGAAAGGAAACAGCATCAACTATCGCTTGCCCAACCGTTGGACAGTTATGTTCAGCCTTTTTCTTATTGTGTTGGGAATACTTTTTCTTGCTTTCAACATCGGATTGCTCAACAGCGATTGGAGGCAAGTTTTCGTGTCGTGGCAAATGGTAATGATTGTTGTTGCTATTATTCTGTTGTTTCATCGTCAGCTTTTTAAAGGCTTGATACTTCTTTCGCTCAGCGCATTTTTTATCGTTCCGCGTTTGGCTGTTGCTTCGCCCGATGCGTTTTGGTGGGTGAAAGATGATTTTACGCACGATTATTCGCCCATTTTTTTGATGATTGCAGGTATTTTGATATTGCTTCACGCTGTATTTCGGCGGAAAAAGCGAATGAAAAAAATCCGGCAAAAAAATCATTACTACACAACAACAAAAACAGAAAATTATCAGAAAAAAAGCACAAAACACGCTCATTCCGAACAAGATATTGCTTTCGAAAACGTAAAACAAAATGTGGATTTTGAGAGCGAAAAAACGGAAAAAACAAAAAAACGTCAGCAAAAAGAAAAAACATCTCGCTCTATTTTCGAACGAAGCAGTATTTTCAGAAGCATTTCCGAAATTATCCACGAATTGGAATTTGAGGGCGGAACAATGAACGCGCTTTTTGGAAATATTACGCTCGATTTGCGCAACACAACAATTCCCGACAATATTTGCGAGCTGAACGTAAATGTAATTTTTGGCGGAATTACCATTCTCGTACCCGAAACGTGGAATGTGGAAGTACATTTGAACAGCATTTTCGGCAACCTTCAAGACAGCCGTGCGCGTTCAAACGAAGCTGAAAAAACGCACACTTTAATCATTCACGGAATTTGCATATTTGGCAGTGGCGAGATAAAAAATTAACCCATTTTCAGATAAAAATCTTTCGCTAATTCGATAAATTCTGCGCTGTATTGATGACGAACGGCGGTTTCAATCGTCAATGTACTTGTTTCCGTTTCTGTTTTTTCGGTGCGAAATTCAAGCAAAAGTCTTTTTACTTCCGCTTCGGGTTTTGGAAAAACCGAAACCATTTTCGAACAAAACAATCCCGATTTTTCGGCAAAAATTCTGCACAAATTTCCCTCTTTTACAGGAAGGATAACGCAAAGTTTTCCGTTTGGCGCGAGCAGCGATTTTGAGAGTAAAATCAATTCATCGTGTGTCAAGCTGTCGGCGTGTCGAGCGTTTGTTCGCTCTTTTTCAGGTGTTTTCAGCGAATCGACAAAAAAAGGCGGATTAGAAACAATCAAATCGTATTTGTTTTTTGCGGTCGAAGGGGCGAAAAATTTTTCGCCCTTACACATGTGCCAAGCGAAATCTTGCAGCGAAATATGTTGGACTTTTATCCTTTCTTTCCAAACTGAATTTTGGATGTTGATTTCCGCTTGCCGAACAGCCGATTTTTCTATATCAATCGCATCAACCAGCGCGTTTTCGTTTCGCTGTGCAAGCATCAACGCAATCAATCCGCTTCCTGTTCCGACATCCAATATTTTTTCTGCATTTTCCGCATTCGCCCACGCGCCAAGCAGTACGCCGTCAATTCCGACTTTCATCGCGCACAAATCGTGATATATGGTAAATTGTTTGAATTGAAAATACGGATTTCCCATAAGAGTGACTTCAGATTTCAGATTCGCGTAAGCCTTTATCATTTTATCGCTTTATCATTTCGCCCTTTCGTTCCTTCGCCCTTTCGTGCTTCTTTTATTCTGCACTACGTTCGGAACGACGATTGCCGGATTGAGTTCTAAAAGTGGAACGTTCGTGGTGTTTATTTTGAAGTCTTTCGAACTGCTCCTCAGTCAACACAAGTTTCAAGTCGGCATTTTTATTTCTTATTCTTTCCATCGCTTCGGGGCGCGAATTAGAAATTTGCCGTTGTTTTGCGTAGTACAATTTTATATTATACACTTCTCTGACTTGTTCGGGCGTGAGATTAAGTTCTTGTTTCAATCTTTCGGTTTGCCGCGCGGCTTCCTGTTCGGGCGTGCGAGAGGATACACGTTCGCTGTCCTGTGCAAAAAGCGACACAGAACAGACAAAAAAAATCAAGAATGAAAATTTATAAAATTTCATTTTTTAGTATCCGAAACCAAAAGTTGCATAAACATTACAGCCAACAGCAACAATCATCGTGCCAAGATATTGAAAATAGACTTTCCAAGTGTTCAAAACTTGGAAAGTCTAAAAAATATTGCAAAAACAATTTGAAAATCTAAATTTTCCAATAAAATTACTACCTTGCTGTTAGTTTTATAATTTTTTGACGTGTTACGCCTGCGCTTGACCAAACACTTACGATGTACATTCCGCTTGTCAATCGGCTGGCGTCAATTTGGTGCGCTCCGCTCCTATCCTCCATTACCATGTTTCCTCTTGCATCGTAAACCACTACTCTTTCGATGGTTGATTTTGTGTTTATATTTATCCAATCGGTTACTACTGAACTGATAAATGGTCTTTCGGGTCGCGTATCAACAGGTTCTTCCGAAACAAACTCGTCGGGATTATCAAATCGATGCAATTTTTCGGGCAATGTTATTTCTCGGTCGGTAAAAATCCAAAGTTTGCCCGGACTCATGGTGAGCGTTGTATCAATATTTTGGACATAAAGTTCTGCGCCCGACATAAGTTCGTACCAAACGCCCGGTCTCGGAAAGTGCGGTGTAACTTCAATTTCACTATCGGCTCTGAAATTTCCGAGTGCAATCATTTCCAAATCGCTGTGCGAAAGCGCAATTCTCCGTCCGGTATTCCAATGATTTTCAGCAATATTGAAAGAAAAAACTCCTTCCGTAAAAGCTCTTGGAAACTGTTTTCGCAGGTTTATTGATTTTGCCGAGCCAACAAAAGCGCGCTGTCGTTCTTCGCCTTCGAGCCAACCCCAAGGAATGGGCATTCGTCCTGTTCGGCAACCTTCATTGACAGTACCATCACCTATGCAGTAGTTGATTGGAATATCGTAACCAAATTCACCGAATTGCCAAATCATTTTCGGTCCCGGAGTTAGTACCACAAAAGCCGTTTGCAACGGAACGCGTGCCAAACGAGCAACCGAATCAGTCTGCAAATTTCCTGCGCCCCACATTTGGGCGCGGTAAATATTGCGTTCCTCATCGTGACTTTCGGCATATCCAACCCAACGGCGAGGAGTTGAATTTAGTCTCGCAAACGAACTTCTGCTTTGCCAACCCATTATCGCCTGCCCGAATTCAGTATTGAGATTTCGCCAAAGAAACATTCCTTCTTCGGCAAGTATGCGCTCCTCGCGGTCTTCGGTAAAGTGTTCGAGAATGAACATAAAATCGGGGTCAACTTCTCGTACCGCCGAAAAATAATCCTTCAAGATAGCTACGCGCGTTGGGTCGTATCGCGAAGTTTCCGGCTCTTGCGTTACTCTTTGCGTAAAACCTTTGGTCAAATCCATGCGGTAGCCGTCAATTCTAAACTCTCTTATCCAAAATTGAAGCACTCGGCGGAAATGTTCGCGTGTTTTATGAAATTCGTGGTTGAAATCGTAAAAAACACTCCAAGGATGCGGTGCTTCTACATTGAGCCAAGGATTTTCGGGGTGAATTCCGTTGTTTTCACTGTCCCAATAAAGCCGTGCAAAAGGATGAAGTCCGGTAGCGTGATTGAAAACTTTATCAATAATCACTGCAATTCCGCGCTTATGACATTCGTCAATAAACCGTTTAAACATTTCGAGCGTGCCGTATGCTTTGTCGAGGGCGAAAAAATGATTTGGATTGTAACCCCAACTGTCGTTTCCATCAAATTCTTGAACAGGCATCACCTTAACTGCCGTAATGCCAAGCAGTTGTAAATAATCCAACTTCCCAATCGCCGCTTCAAACGTGCCTTCTTCCGTAAAATCGCGAATAAGCATTTCGTAAATTATCAGATTTTCGGGATTTGCTATTCTAAAACCGCCCGACTGCCACTCGAATTGCGGTCTGTTTATCTGAAAAGTGGACACCAGTCCGGTTGTTTTTCCTACCGGATAAGGTTTCATGTTCGGAAAAACATTGTCAGGAATAAAACGGTCGTTCCAAGGGTCGAGTATAAGCCGAGTATAAGCATCGGTTACGCGCACTCTGTCGTTATCAACCGAATATTGAAAACCGTATAAATAATCAGGGTCTAATCCGCCGATGGTTATCCACCAATAATCGCCATCGCGAAACATCTGATAATCGCAAGAAAACTGCCAATTATTGAAATCGCCGATAACAAAGATATTTTCCATTGGAAAACTCGGCGTTCGCGGAGCAAATTTCACCAATCCAACCGTGTTGCTGTCGAGATAATTTATTCCGTCTATCATGTTGAGATGTGCCGGCATTACCGAGTCTATGGTTTCTGCCGGAACAAAAACTCGGATTATTTCCGAAGCGATTTCTTCCGAAGTTTCAGCTTTTGCCATAAGTTCAAAACTGCCTCCTGTCGAAAATATATGTGTATGCGTAAGCACATCGGCATTGTTGATGCGATGAACTTCCGTATTGTTTATGTGCAAACTCAAATCAGCAAGTTGCGAAACAACAAACCGAATATCAACCGTATCGTTGATTGAATAAAAGCGACTTCCCGTTGGATTCTGGAACAAAAGAGCCAATCCGTCGTTCGGAATATCGAGAAAAATATCCGCACCGCCGTCATCTCGTCCTGTTTGACTGGAGTTTCTATTGCGGAAAACAAAGGCAAGCCTCAGCACTTCCTCGGTTGGATTTAATCCATAATACTCTCTGATACTTGGCGAAAGCCTCAAAATCCATTTGTCGGTTTCGCCTTCCATGCGTGTCAGTCGGAATCTGTCCGAATTATTACCCCAATTCGGCGTAGCATGTCGCCAATCGCTGTTGCTTGTGCTTTGTGTTGTGATAACTCCCGTGTGTGCAAAAATTTCATTACCACCATAACCTTGCAATCCTCGATTGCCGAGCGAAGCATCGAAGATTATTTCAACACTGTCGTTTACGTTAAAAAAAACGGGATTGGATGTAATTACCTGCGCATTTATCGCTATGGCGAAAAAGAAAAATAGTATTGGTATTAATTTTTTCATTCGATTTACATTGAAAAGTTTATGTCGTTCTCTGTCTTGCGGACAGTTTTTTATTTTTCGCTCGTAGAGCGATATGTGATTAACCGTAGGTTTTAACCTGCAGTGTTTGAAAAAAGCACGGTGGAACACACCACCGTGCTTTTGAGTTATCAAAATTTGTTTTTTGATTAATTAATCGTACCTGTTCCTGCGTTGAAGTTAAGCGTTACACGCTGACCTGCTGTTGCCGGAACTGCCGCTTGGTCACCGCCTGTTCCTCTGTATTCGATTCTGCCATCAAACACATTGAATTCGCGTGTCCACCAATCTGATGCACCTTCGAGGTTTGATGCTGCGAACATACGCAAGTTACCGCTGTTTGCGAATACCGGCGAAACGAGCGTTGTTCCTGACATTGAGAACAAATAAGCCGCTGCTTCATTGCCCCAACCGCTTGTCAAAGGCTCGCCTGTCAAATATACTCTTGCAGGTTCGATTGTCATTTGGTTGTTTCTAATATCAATATGTATCATATAGATACCGGATTCCAATATTTCTACGTTTCCACCCGCAAACTCGAAATAAGTTCCTTCGCCTGTATTGTCGCCAAGTCCGGCAAAATCAGTTCCATTCCAATCTCTTACAGAGTTGAATTTGAAAGGAACTCCTTCTTCAATATGACGGATAGTCCAAAATTCGCCTGCTCTGCCATGAACAGGAGTAAGTGCTACCACACCGTCACTAGCCCAATCCCAGCTTCCGAAATCCGCGCCAATCATATACATATTTTCCGGAAGGTCTACTGTGCCTGTAAGCGTGTATCCCCAGCTAAAACTGCGCTGAACAGCACCTTGTGCCAATTGGAAAGTCAAAGTAATAGTGTAAACACCGGCTGCTCCAATAGCAGTAATGTCATCACCTCCGGGAGTAAGAACTGTTGCCGTTCCGCCCAAGTTTGCATTTGCCTTAACGGTTACATCATAATCATCACCATAAAGATTGATTTTCCAGCCTCCGCCGTTAACTCCGCCGTAAGCGAATTTAAATGCACCGCCTGTCGGCATTTCTTGGTCTGTAATGGTAAAAACAATTCTTTCACTGCTTACATGGTTAGCGGTCATTTCTGTCCAGCCCCAACCGTTCATTGCACCGCGAACACCCCAAGTAACCGGAGCTATCAAGATAAGTCTGTCGTCCAACGAACCATCCAAGTTCAAGTCGAGTACAATGTGATACAAGCCTGTTTCTGCTACTTGCAATGTACCGCCTTCTGTCATTACACCTCTGTAAACTTCAATTGGCGGTTGCTCGAACTGCGAGTTTCCATCTTCGTTAGCCAAATTTACTCTTGCTAAAGTCGCCCCGAAACGAGTTTCGTCCTGCCCTTCTCTAAGTATCAAGGAAAACGGTTGTCCGCCTTGCAGTACGATGTACTTTTCGAACATTCCGGCACGCGAAGTTTGTCCAACTTCGTTGATTCCGGTAGCCATAATTGTTCTTACTGCACCGTCTTGCGACAATGAAGTAAATCCGGTAGCTGCACCGATTACATAAAAACCATCCTCGATAATGTCGTCCGGAATGATTGGGTCGTCGTTTCTATCACACGACACAAAAGAGAATGTGAGCATTAATGCTCCTAAAAAAATTCCTAACTTTCTCATAATAATAAAAATTTTGAAGTGAATAAATAATAATTAATTGATTAAATAATTTTTTTTGTTTGTAGTTTTCGTTTGTTTGTAGAGACGTGGCATGCCGCGTCTCTACTTCGCCCTTTCGTGCATTTTTACTGCCAATCATTTTGCGTATAAACTCCCGGATTTGCATCCAATACCCATTGAGGTATCGGGAATAAAATGCGGTTTGGACTGCTTCCGGGTCTAAATTCGCACCATGCTCTTTCGGTAAATCTGCCGAAACGAATTAAGTCTGTACGGCGATGTCCTTCCCAAGCCAATTCTCTTCCGCGCTCGGCAAGCAATTCATCCATCGTAAGTGTTACCGCTGTGTAATCGGGCATTCCGGCACGTCTGCGAACTTGGTTTGCCAATTCCAAGGCTTCGGCACAAGCCGTTCCGCCGTTGAGGCGCATCAAGGCTTCGGCTCTCATCAAAAGAACGTCGGCAAAGCGGAAAATCGGAAAATCGCTGTTGGCGTGATGCATAATACCCGGCTCAATTTCAAACTTGACAAAACGCGCACCTTCAAAGGTATTTGCTTCTGTCGGGTCGGAAAGCGTAGTAACTTCCGGCACGATGATAGCCGGTGCCCGACCACCTGCAAATTCAGCTTCAAATACAGGAAGTGTAAAATACATTTGATTTCCGTTTCGGTCTAAAATCGGACCGGTAAACCATTGTGCTTTTCGTCTGTCTGCCTCATCAAATTTGTTGAAAAACGACGGCAAGGTAGCGTGTCCGTTCCAAGTTGGTGTTGCAAATCCAAAAGCTTGTTCGTGCACATAGTGCAAGGTCATTAAATGAAACATATTTCCCGGAGCGCGTACTGCATCAAACACAATAGGGAAAATTATTTCTCTATTGCCGGTATTATTCGCGCTGAATGTGGTGAAATAATCGGGATTTAAAATAAAATCAAATCCGCCCAAAATAACCGAATCGGCGTGATTGGCAGCCTCTTGCCAGCGCGGAGTTCCGGTATAAACTTCGGCATTGAGATACAATTTCGTGAGCATTGTGTGCGCCACCGCTTGCGTTACAGTGCCGTAGCGAACTCTGCGGTCTAAGTAGTTGATGTTGTCCAAGATTTCTCTTTCAATCCATTCAAACACTTCCTTTCGAGAATATTGTCTTGTCGGACGTACACCATCGCTTATGGGAATATTTCCGTACAAATCCAGTGCCAGCATGTGGTAAAAAGCCCGCAATACTTTTACTTCGGCAATTCCGGAGCGAGTAGCCTCATCGTGCTCAGCCGGGTCATCACCTCTAATGTTGTGAATTATATCAAGCACATTGTTCGTTCTGCCCACTCCGCCGAAGGCAAAACTCCAACCGTTGTTTACATCCCTCGTGTTTTCCTGCCAAGTGTGCGTGTGCATCATAATCGGCACACCACCGTCAAACCAATGCGCTCCGCGCGTGGGAACAACCACGGCATCACCCGTAAGTTCCTGCAAACTCCAAAAACCTTCGCGAGATACAAATCCGTGTTCGCCTGCTAATTGCGCATAAGCATACGCTATCAACGAGGCAAATTGTTCGGGTGTAGTGAAAAAATCTTCAATCGGAATGTCTCCATATAATTCCGGAGTCAAATCGCACGATGGCGTAAGTGCCAGCAAGCCCGCTAAAAATAGTGTATATAATTTCTTTTTGAGTTTCATCTCTGTATAATGTTAAAAAGTTAAACAATTAAAAATTAAACGACAATCCCAAGTTGAACGAACGTGGCATTGGATAGAACGAACGCCCGCTAAAACCCGGGTCTAAACCTGAGATACTTACCGCAGCCGGATTGTCGCCCGAATATGCGACAAAATCTCCTTGTCTCATACGAAGAGTAAACAGGTTTTGCGCCGTAAAAGTAATTCTGAGATTATTTACATAATCAGTAAGCGAAGCCGGCAATCTCGGTCTGTATCCAATCGTCAAATCGCCAAGCTGCAAAAATGTTGCGCTTTCCAAATAATGGTCGGAAAACAAACGTTGCGCCATTCTTGAATTATTTTCTTCATCGTTTCCGCTTTCTTGTATTTCTCGTATTACTCCCTGCACCCATCTCATATTACCTCCTTCAAATGTTGAGCGCAACGAGTTTTCTCCGAATGGATGTTCGAGGAAATAGCGTGTTTCGTTGAAAATAAGTCCGCCAATCCGTCCGTGAAAATTCATCACCATATCGAATTGTCTCCAACGCAAGTTTGAGCCAAGTCCGAAAATTACAAGCGGTTGTGCATTGCCTAAAATCATTCTGTGATGTTCTTGCGGGTCGGTAGTGTAACCACCAGCCGGAGTTCTGAAAACTCGCGTACCATCTGCTTGAAAGCCGGCAAACCGGAAACCCCAGAAATTGCCAATAGGCTGTCCTTCTTCCAAACGCATTACAAAATTTCCTGTTTCACCCTCACCCGAAGCAATATAGCCCACATTTAAGAAGCCCGATGCTCCTTCTACCGCGTATCGATGCCCGCTGGTAATCTGAACTACTCTATTGTCGTTCCACGCAGCGGTAAGGGTTAAATCCCAATTCAAATCGCGCTGTCTGATAACATTTCCGTTCAGCAACAATTCGACACCGAAATTATGTATCTGTCCGTGGTTATCCCACATTCTTGCAACAGGATACGGAGGCATCGGCACATCGTATTGCCAAAGCAGGTCGGTTGTATTTCTGAAATAAGCGTCAATAGAGCCGGAAAGACGATTGTTTAATATAGCAAAATCGACACCAAAATTATATTCGTGTTTTCTTTCCCAACGGATGTATGGGTTTGCGTTATTGGCAATTCCCCAAGGACGAATCCAATCTCCATCGCTGAAAATAAATCCTCCGCCCGGAGCTACACGCATTATATGCAGATAGGAATCACCCGGCATATTTCCGGTAACACCGTAACCCAATCGCATTCTTAAATCTTGAAAGAAATCAACATCGCTCATAAACTCTTCGCCCATAATGTTCCAACTTCCGCTTATGGCAGGAAATATTCCCCAAGGACCTAAAGTGGGGTGTGCATTCGGACCAAATCGCGATGAGCCTTCTACACGAACACTCGCACTCAAAAAATAACGTCCATCGTAGTTATACATCACACGACCAAAGAAAGCAGCTAATTTATCTCTGAATTTAAAACTGCCCATATTGGCTCTTGCTTCTTCGCCTGTTAATCTTCCTTCGCCCAGCCACAAATTGTTGTACAACAGTCTATCTAATGGAAAATTGGTATTAAACACATTAAATCCGTGTCTTGAATCTATTTCATAAGCTTGTCCTGCTAAGGCTTGGAAAGTATGCGCACCCCAATCATTCATGAAGTGTAAGGTATTTTCAACAACTTGATGCGTTTCATGTCTTTGGCTCTGTTCTGCTCTGCCTCCGAGTTCATCAAACCCTCTCAATGTGCTTGGGTCATACCTTCCGTTCCAACGAGAACGATTTTGATGAGAGTAGAAAGTTGTAAATCTCAAATTTGGCAAGATGCTCAACGTAGCACGCACGCTTCCGAGCATAACTTGGTCTTTTTGGTGGTTTGTAACTTGCATTACATTCGACACCGGATTGCGCGAAGCAAAATCGGGCAATTCAAAGAAACCGCCAAAACGCTCATAATCCTCGTGGTCGGGTGAAACGCGAATCGGCGCAGTAGGATTAGAACGCATTGCTTGATAAAAATTGTCGTGATCCGCCCACGTTCTGTTACCTGACGTGTATGCAAAGTTGTATGCGATATCCAATCTGTTGTTCAAGGCTCTTTGATTGGCTGCAAAACGAGCGTTAATTTCCTCGTAATCAGAGCGAAGCATAATTCCTTGCAAGTTACGATAACCGACAGAAGCACGGTAGTTGAAATCTCGTGTTCCGCCCGAAATGGCAACATTGTGCGTTTGGCTCAAAGCCGTGCGCATAATGGCATCTACCCAATCGGTGCCGTGTCCCCAATCCTGCCCCAAACCATTGGCTACCTTGTGCTGGCGAAATTCTCTTGCATTCAACACTTGCGGACGTCTGGCTATTGTGGCAAGCGATGCAGTACCTTGATATTCGGCTGAGAAACTGCCGTCTGTATTTCCGCGCCGTGTGGTAATCAAAATTACACCGGCATTGGCACGTGTTCCGTAAATAGCAGCAGCCGAGCCGTCTCTTAATACGTCAATCGAATAAATATCGCTGGGCAATACCAAAGACAAGTCACCGCCCGGCACACCGTCAATAACTATCAACGGCTCTTGCGCACCGCTCAAACTTCCTAATCCGCGAAGCTGTATTTCAAAACCTGTGTGCGCGGGGTCGCCTCCACCGCGCTGAACAATATTAAGACCGGCAACTCTACCTTGCAGAAGCCCCATCGGATTACCAACAATACCTTGGTTGAAACTCTCCGGTCTCACGCTTGACACCGCGCCGGTAATTTCTCTCCTGGTTTGTGTTCCGTAACCAATCGCAACAATTTCTTGCAAAGCAATCGCGTCTTCTCTTAATTCGATAAGAAAGGAAGCTCTTCCTCCAACCGCAACTTCCTGGTTTACATAACCAATAAACGAAACTACCAATGTGGCATTCGGAGCAACGGAAAGTCTGAAATTTCCATCAACATCTGTGATTGTGCCGTTGGTTGTACCTCGTTCAATAATGTTAGCGCCGATAATTTCTTCGCCGCTCCTTGCATCTCTTACAGTACCCGAAATAGCTATTTGCTGTGCGTTAGCCGCAAAAACAAACAAAGCCATAAAAAATCCGATAGTACTTAATTTGATTTTAAGATATTTCATATATTTTTTTCTTTATTGGTAAAGATATTTTTATTTTTGCAACCCAACAAATGTTTGATTACGCCTAAATGTTTAGACGTAATCAAACATTTATTATTATATTGCAAAAGCAAAAGTAACAGCTCTACCCTAATTTACATTGAATAAAAAGTTATAAAGTTTTAATTTTCGTCCGCAAACGTTTGCAATTTATATCCCCAACCCCCTAAAGGGGGCTTTGGTTCTCCCCTTTAGGGGAGTTAGAGGGGTTTTACCTCACAAAAACTTTATATTCCCAAGCCTGCAAAGCGGTTGGAAATTCGGTATAAGTTTTGTTGCTAAACAGTTCGGTGAATGTGTTCTGGCGGATTTCGTCAGTATATCGAAACTCTACCGCATTGCTCGACAAATTCAAAAATGCAATTACTTGTTCGTTGCCTTTTGTGCGCGAAAGTATCAACACGTTTTCGTTTGCGGTTGTGTTAATTCGTACCAAATCGCCGCCTGCCGTGCCTGCCAAAAGTGCAGGATGATAACGCTTCAAACGATTGAGCGTCTGGTAGAAATAAAAATACTCGTTTATTTCCCAGCATGGAACTTCGTCTTTCTCGAAAAATTCGAGGCGTATTCTCATACCTGTTTCTTGCCCTGTATAAATCAACGGCATTCCGGGAAGGATATACGTCAAAACCGCAAAAGCACTCACGCCATCACCGTAACGTTCAAATTCCGTTCCGCTCCATGAATTTTCGTCGTGATTGGTAAGGAAATTCATTCTGAAAGTATCGGGACAATACCTTGCTTCTTGATAGCGAATAAGCGTGTAAATATCGTTGGCATTTCTTTCGCCTTCAGCAACTTCTTGCATCAAGTGCATCAGTTTCCAGTTATAATCCATATCGAAGGCGTGTTCCAGTAATTCGGGGCGTTCGGCTTCGGCAAGCATAAAAACAGGTCTGATTTTCATCAATTCCTGACGAGCGTGATTCCAAAAATCGGTCGGCACCATATACGCCACATCGGCGCGGAAACCATCTACATTGAATTCGCGTACCCAAAATTTCATCGCATCTAACATCGCAACGCGCAAATCTTGACTGCTGAAATCGAGCTGTGCTACGTCTGTCCAATCGTGAGGAGAAATCAATTCGCCGTTTTCATCACGGTCATACCACTCGGGATGTTCGGTAAGCCAATGATGGTCGAAACCGGTGTGATTTGCCACCCAGTCGAGAATTACCCTAAAACCCATTTCGTGCGCTTTGTTCACCATGCGTCTGAAATCCTCGTGGGTTCCGAATTCAGGATTTATATCCTTGAAATCGCTAATGGAATAATAACTGCCCAACGTTCCTTTTCTGTTTGTTTCAGAAATCGGGTGAATTGGCATAAACCACAAAATATCCACGCCAAGTTTTTGAAGGCGAGGCAAGTGCGCCATAAAAGCCTCGAAAGTACCTTCGGGCGTAAATTGGCGCGTGTTCACTTCGTACATTATCGCATTGCGCGACCACTCAACAGGCACAACTGTACAATTTGCTTTTTCGGTTTGCTGTTGTTTTCCGCAAGAAACGAAAATCAAACCGACTGATAATAACAGGAAAATTAAATTTTTTGTTTTCATATTTTTATTTGTTTTTTTAGAAGCCCCTAAATCCCCGAACCCCTTTCCCCTTCGGGACTTTCCCCACAAGGGAAAGAAAAAGGAAAATGGTTTTTTGGACTTTCAGGATTTCTGAGGTTTTTATTTTATAAATTAATTAATTGATATTGAATTTCATTTTTTTGCACTTCCGAACTCTCCCCCCGCCCTCTCTCAAAGAGAGGGAGCCACATTCGTGCTTTTTTTACCGTTCTTGCTAAACCGCAAGCCTTAAAGTCCCTCAAAAACTCTTTTTCTTTTTCTTTCCCTTGTGGGGAAAGTTCCGAAGGGGAAAGGGGTGAGAGAGGGATTTAGGGAGAGTTCTATTTCTTTTCTTTCACCCAAAAAACCGCCACTGCACCAAGCACCAACAAAATGCCCGAAATTACAAGCATATTTGACTGATTTCCACCTACCAAAAACAACAAACTACCGCCTGCGACTGCTGCAACAATTTGCGGAATGCAAATTGTTCCGTTGAACAATCCGAGATAAGTTCCCATTCTGCTTGTACCTTGTAATGCATTTGTTAGCAGAGTAAACGGTATTGCCAACATTCCTGCCCAAGCAAAACCAACAAAGAAGTAAGGCAAGAATAAAGCATATTGACCAAGAATTGTTGTTCCGAAAATAGTAATTTCCGCGCCAATAAATCGGGTGGAAAGAAATCCGACTGCTCCAATCAGAAGACTCACAATATACGCCACTTTGATATTTTTGAACTTCGGAATAACAAAAGCCCAAAGCACACCGCCGATTGCTTGAATAGCGAAAAGTACGCCGACCCAATTTCCTGCCGTCTGAAACAATGCACTGCTTGCATCGGTTGTTCCCCAAACCGAACCTGCAATTGCACCTGTTGTGTAAGTCCACATATACAGAAACGCCGCCCAACAGAAAAATTGCACCAAACCAACAGTCCAAAAAACACTCGGTACTTTTTTCAGTAACGTAATAATATTTCCTTTTTCTGCTTTTGCCTTACTTTCGTCAATGGCGTTGTATTTTGCATACTCATCGGGAGGCAATTCCTTAACGGTAAAAATCGTATAAAACGAACATACGAGCAAAACCGCCGCACCGATGTAAAACGCCCATTTCACCGAGTCGGGAATCATTCCTTCGGGCGCAACATTGGAAATGCCCCAAGCCACAAGTGCAATCGGCAAAAGATAAGCGAGGATATTTCCTGCGTTACACAAAAAACTTTGTATCGAAAAAGCAAGACTTTTTTGCTTTTCGTTAACCATATCGCCAACCAACATTCTGAACGGTTGCAACGCCATATCTGTCGAAACGCCGAATAACACCAAACATGTTGCTGCGAAAATCATCGCCATGCCAACACTCAAACCGAACGCTCCGGAATTGGGCAAAATAAGTAAAAGCAAAGCAGTAACAAGCGTACCGATAAGCAAATACGGCATACGCCTTCCGAGCCTTGTCCAAGTGCGGTCGCTAAAAATACCAACGATTGGCTGTACAAGCAATCCGGTCAACGGCGGTACTATCCAAAAATAACTGAGATTTTGAGGGTCTGCTCCCAAAGTTGCGAAAATTCTACTGACTTGTGAAGTTTGCAACGCAAAAGCAATCTGAACGCCGAAGAATCCGAAACTCAAATTCCACAACGACCAGAATGATAATGAGGGTTTTGAAGCCCCCACCAAACCTCCCCCACAAGGGGAGGCTTCCGGATTTGTTTTGTTTGTTGATTTTTTATTCATAATTTTTTTTATTTTTGTTTGAAAATTATAATTTCATTTTTTTCGTCTGAATCAGGATTTACTGGATTATTGGATTTACTTGATTTAATCCTGAAAATCTTTTAATCTTGAAAATCTTGATTCCGACGTTTTTATCTCACTACTTTCTCACTCGTGCCGTCATCGTACAATATTATATAGATTCCGCTTTGAGGTTCGGAGTGAAGTCTTGCACCTGTTATGGTGTAAAATGCAACGGCTTGGCGATTCACATTGACTTCTCTAATGCTTGTTTCAGTTTCGTAGTTTAAAGTGAGCGTACCACTTAATGTGAAATTTGGATTTCCTGTTTCTACCGAAAAAGGCGACGAAGTTATTGTGCTACTTGTACTTGTAAGTATGCCGTTGAAATAATCCAAACCGTAAACAAGATTTGTTGGGTTGTTTAAATCAATTTCAAGATTATAGTTGTCATTTGCGCCTTTTAGAGTGAGTATGGGTCTTTGCCAAGTTCCACTAAAACGTGTTAAGTTGTTAAGCCCTGTCAAATCAATCGAAGTAAGTTGATTGCCTCCGCAGTCTAACTCTCGAAGATTTGTTAAACCAGATACATCAAGTGAAGTTAGTTGATTGTCAAAACAATATAATCGTTCAAGATTAGTCAAACCAGATACATCAAGCGAAATCAGTTGATTTTCAGAACAGTATAGTCGTTCAAGATTGGTCAAGCCAGATACATCAAGCGAAGTTAGTTGATTGTTGTGAACACTTAAATCTACAAGATTAGTCAAACCAGATACATCAAGCGAAGTTAGTTGATTGCGCCCACAATCCAAATACTCAAGATTAGTCAAACCTGACAAGTTAAGTGAAGTTAGTTGATTGTAAACGCAAGACAAAGTGCGAAGTTTAGTCAATCCCGAAACATCAAGCGAAGTTAGTTGATTGTGGTCGCAGTTCAACAGTTCAAGATTAGTAAAAAACTTTATCCCTGTTAAGTCGGACACTCTCCAAACACTAAGCACTCTTATATTTTCAATTTCCGCATCGGTAATATAACCTTTTGTTCCCCAAGATTGCTCTAAAAGCCAATTTCTGAAATTTTCACAAGGAAAATTTGCCTCGTTTATATCTACACGAGCAAATGTTGTTGCTGTGCAGAGTAAAATTACGGCAAGGATTAAGTTTATTTTTTTCATTTTTTGTTCATTAAAAATTTTCAATTTATTTTTCCGTCTGAATCTGAATTTTCGGATTATGGGATTTACTTGATTTAATCCTGAAAATCTTTTAATCCAAAAAATCCTGATTCAGACATTTTCATCTCCCCGAATTCCCCAACATTTCTTTCACTCTCTCATTAAATTCCGTTTGTTCCAACATTTCCTCTAACGAAATATGCATTCGGTACTGCCAATAATGCTGTGCAACAGCAGGAATATTAATACGTTCGTCATCAGGATTTTCACGGCGTAAATTTCCATCAATCGCCAACCAATCTTGCCAAGGCAAAATAACGAGCATCGCAGGCGAATTGAGATGATTCATTACGATTTGCCAACAAATTTCGGGCGTGCAATCCTCCGGCGCGCGACCGTGTTTCCACAAAATTTCATTATAATATTGTTGCGTCACATCGCGATTTTCGAGCCACCACGCGCGTACGGGCGACATATCGTGCGTTGAAGTGGTACAAACCGACATATACGGAATTGTGGGCAAATTTTCAAATTTCTTTTTCGGGTCTTTCGGCATTCGCTGAATTTCAAGACTGAGAATTTGCAACTCATTCATCACAGGCGGAACACAATCGGGTATCATTCCCAAATCCTCACCACAAACTAACATATCGGTCGAGGAAATCAGCGCAGGAAGTTTTCTCATTGCCTGATTTGCCCAAAATTCGTTGTGTCGCTCGTAGAAAAAATGATTGTACAAACGATTGTAAGCCAATTTTTCGCCATCGCTCAAATCACCGAACGAAAAAGTGTATTGCGCCGTAATTCGCGGGTGGAATTTATTCGGCTCGGTCTTATCGCGCACAAACAGCACTTCGTTACACAAAGCGTACAATCCATCGCGCAAACGATTGCTTTTCTCATCGATTTTTCCCTCGAAATGCACTTTTATTTTCATTTGCGTATCGCAAAAATCTTTCAATTCGTAGCGTTGCCAAGTTATCGGATTGAGGTATTTTTCGATAACTTCACCTGTATATTCGCCGAAAATATTTCCAAGAAAATGCTCGTGAATATACGGTTTCGTCATTCGGTGTTCGTCAAATCCAAATCCCCAACCGCCCAATTCCTCCGCCGTAAACGGAAGCGCAGGACTGAAATATCCCAACAATCCTTGCACCGAATGAAGCGGAATTTCCCAAATGCGGAAAAATCCTAAAATATGGTCAATCCGATACGCATCGAAATAATCAGCCATTTTGCGGAAACGCTTTGTCCACCACTGATAACCATCTTTCGACATTTCGTTCCAATTATAAGTCGGAAATCCCCAATTTTGTCCGAAAACCGAAAAATCGTCGGGCGGTGCGCCTGTTTGCGTATCCATATTGAATAAATGCGGTTCAACCCACGCTTCAACGCTGTTTCGGCTGATGCCAATCGGAATATCACCTTTCAAAACTACTTCGTTTTCGTGTGCATATTTTTTTACGTCAGATAACTGAATATGAAGTAGATACTGTGTAAAATACGCCAATTCAACATTCTTTTTCATCACCGCATCGGCGACGAGCGACTTTTCGAGTTTCGTTTTATTATATTGTGTAAAAGTTTTCCACGCCGAATAATCTGCCGTGCCGTTCACATCTCTGAAATGCGTGAAACAGGCATACGGAAACAGCCAATTTTCGTTTTCCTTTAAAAATTCGCAAAAAACTTTCATTTTTAAAGTTTTTGAGCCGATTTCTGCAAACAAATCGCGAATGTACGCTTCTTTCAACGCCAAAACTTGCTCGTAATCAAACGATTGAAGTTTATTCAATTCAGTTGCTTGTTGTTTGTATTTTGAAAGTTTTTCGGCGTTTTTCAGCGGAAATTCGTACAAACCCAAATAAATAGGATGAAGCGCGTAAATCGAAATCGCGTTGTAAGGATAAGAGTCTGTCCAACGGCGAGTTATGGTTGTGTCGTTAATCGGCAAAACTTGAATCATTTTCATACTCGTTGCTTTTGTCCAATCGACCATTTTTTTCAAATCGGAAAATTCGCCCACACCAAAACTGTCGTCCGAACGCAGCGAAAACACAGGAATTGCCACGCCCGAAGTTTTCCAGTTTATCCATTCGCGGTTGTAAGTCAGTTCGTACGATTGCACAAAATCGCCTTTGCGCTCTTTTGCGAGCGGATAAATGGTGCGATTTTGTCCTTCCTCCCAATGCACAATGTTTTTGGCAGATTTGTTGCGAATGGCAAATTTGTAGTTCATCGCACTTTTGATATGCTGTGCGTTCAACACAATGGCGTATTTTCCATACGATAACGGTATGAGAACGAGCGATTTGTCGGCATCCCAATTTCCGAGATATTCCGAATCGCCCGAAATAATAACTTCTTGACCTTTTTCTACAAACGGACAAGTAAGAACTAATAAAATACTCTGTTTCAGAAACTTCAACGGTTTTTGAGAAAATTCTTGTTTGAAAAAACTTTCGGAAAATGCTGATGTGTAAAGAAATTTTTGACGAGGCACATCTTGCCAACGGTCATTCAGAAAAAATGTTTTTGCTGTCGAAAATTGCACTTTTCTGCAACTTTCCCACTCTTTTCTGACCACGCGGCTTCCATCTTTTATTAAATAGCAATATTCGATGGAATCGGCGTTTTCAATATCTAACGCAAACAGCCAGTTGGAATTTTCCGCATAAGTCATCGGTATTGATTTTTCCTCGTTCCAACTGCCCAATTCGGACGTATTTCCCAACAAGTGAACTGTTTCACCAAATCGCGTGTCGTATCTGATTTCAAAATGTACTTTCATTTATACTATTGTAGTTTTAATATTTTAACGGAGCTTCAAATTTTTTTCAAAAATACTTGGATTATGATGTTTTTTCCACGCAATTTTTTTATTTTTGCACAAATAAGCTTCGCAAACGTTTGCGAATATGTTTAATTGTTTTTGTTTTGAAATATAAATAAACACAAAAAAAATCAAGTTACATTTGTGCTGTCGGAAATAAATAAAGTACGAATGGACGAAAACACAAAAGCGCGAAAGTGAAAATGATAACGCGCAAATCGGTTGTCTAATGTCTAAAAATCTGATTATGAATAAAGCGCAAATTACCATAAAAGATATTGCACGAGAGTTAAATATTTCGCCCTCAACGGTTTCGCGTGCATTAAAAAATCACTCTGACATCAGTCGAAAAACCAAAGATGCGGTAAATTCTTATGCCAAAACACACCACTACAAACCAAATGCATTGGCTGTAAGTCTCCGAGCAAGCCGAAACAACACCATCGGCATCATTGTTCCCGAAATAATTCATTACTTTTTTTCGACCATACTTGGAGGAATTGAGGAAGTAGCGCACGAAAACGATTTCAACATCATGGTTTGCCAATCGAACGAATCGTACGAAAAAGAAGTGCGTTGTGTGTCGTCTTTAATTGGCGCGCGAGTGGCAGGCGTGTTGGCTTCGCTGTCGAAAAACACGAACGAATACAGTCATTATCAAGATGTGTTGGATAATAATATCGAACTTGTTTTTTTCGACCGAATTTGTATCGAACTCAATACCGACCGCATTGTGGTAGATGATTACGCAGGCGCGTTCACGGCGACCGAACATTTGATAAAAAGCGGCTGCAAACGAATTGCGTTTTACAGTTCGCCTGCACATTTGGAAATTTCGAAAAATCGACGGAACGGCTACCTCGATGCACTGCGAAAATACAATCTGCCTGTGGATAAGAGCCTTATACGAATGTGCGACACGCATCAAGAAGCGATGGACATTACACCCGAAATTTTGAACTCGGAAAATCGCCCCGATGGGTTTTTCGCCATCAACGACCACACGGCATCGGGCATTCTTTACGCCGTAAAACAAGCCGGTTTGTGTGTTCCCGATGATATTGCCATTTGCGGATTTTCCGGTGGCGACATTGCCCGCTCATGCGACCCGCGCCTCACAACCATTGAACAACATGGCTACGAAATGGGACGGCGAGCCGCCAAAATGCTGATTGACAAGATAAACGGCGTTACGCGCGGACAATACCGAAACGACATCGTTCACAGCAGTTTGATTGTGAGAGAAAGTACGAAAGAGATAAAGTAAGCGCGAAAGGGCGAAGGCACGAAAGGGTGAATTTGATAAAATGATAAAGGTTTACACAAACAAAAAACCTGATTTTCACCAATAAAATAACCTCAGAAAGAGAATATAATGCAATCTAACCTCATTACCTCATTTTGCCAAAATAAGGTAATGAGGTTTTTTGTTTGTGTAAATCCTTATGGCTACTGAGGTTGTTTTGTTGGGAAAAATTAGGTGAAAATTAGGTTTTCGTCTTTTGTCTTTCATCTTTCCGTCTTTCATCTTTTTGTTTTTCAAATCAAGTTTACATTTTAATGATTTGCGGAGTAGAAAATAAGAAAATAAAATAATATCTTTGCGGAAAATTTCAACGACATTCAAAATTTGATATTTAACCAATAAAACGATGGACAAAAAACAATCTATTGAGTTGGAACAGGCAGTAATTCGTTTTTCGGGCGATTCGGGCGACGGAATGCAACTGACAGGTACTTTATTTTCTAACATTTCGGCAGTTTTGGGTAACGAGATTTCAACTTTTCCCGATTATCCGGCTGAAATTCGCGCTCCGCAAGGCGCGCTCGGCGGAGTTTCGAGTTTTCAGGTGCATTTAGGCTCGGAAAAAATTTACACGCCGGGCGACCAAGCCGATATTCTCGTGGCAATGAATGCCGCCGCACTGAAAATCAATGCGAAAGAAGTAAAAAAAGGCGGAGCGATTATCTACGATATTGATTCGTTCACAAAATCGGATTTGGAAAAAGCCAAATTTAAAACCGATAATCCGTTTGAGGAATTGGGTTTGTCGAACACGATACAACTTATTCCGGTGCGATTGACGACTTTGACAAAGGAATCGCTCAAAGATTTCGGTTTGGACAATAAAGCCATTTTACGAAGCAAAAATATGTTTGCTTTGGGTTTAGCTTGCTGGCTTTTCAATCAACCAATGGAGAAGGCAATCCATTTTTTGGAGGATAAATTCAACGAAAAACCAAAAGTATTAGAAACAAATATCAAGGTTTTGACCGATGGTTTCAATTACGGAAATAATATTCACCTCACGATTTCGCGCTTTGTGATTGACAAATCGCACGATTTGCAAAAAGGGCGTTACACAAGCATTTGCGGAAATACTTCTGCTGCGTTCGGTTTGATTGCCGCTGCCGAAAAAGCAGGTTTGCCCTTGTTTTTAGGCAGTTACCCGATTACGCCGGCAACGGAAATTATGCAGGAATTGACTTTTCGCAAAGATTTGGGCGTGAAAGTTATTCAAGTCGAGGACGAAATTGCAGGAATTATGACGTCTATCGGCGCGGCATTTGCAGGAAATTTGGCGGCGACAAATACTTCGGGACCGGGATTATCGCTCAAAGCCGAAGCACTCGGTTTGGCGGTAATGGCAGAATTGCCGTTGGTCGTTATCAATGTTCAGCGAAGCGGACCATCAACAGGAATGCCGACAAAAACAGAGCAAACCGATTTACTGCAAGCACTTTACGGCAGAAACGGCGAATGTCCGGTTGTTGTGATGGCGGCAAGCACGCCCGCAAACTGTTTTCATTACGCTTATATGGCGAGCAAAATAGCGTTGGAAAATATGACGCCCGTTATTTTACTGACCGACGCTTTTATCGGCAACGGTTCGTCGCTTTGGAAACTTCCGAAACTTGCCGAACTTCCCGAAATAAAACCGCACATCGTAACCGAAAATATGAAAGGAAATTGCAATGTGATGACGCGCGACGAGCAAACAAAAGTACGTTTTTGGAGTTTTCCCGGAATGGAAGGATTTGAGCATCGCAACGGCGGTTTGGAAAAAGAATTTTCCAAAGGAAGCATTTCGATTAATCCCGAAAACCACGAAAAAATGGTAAAAATTCGCGCCGAAAAAGTGGATTACATCGCCAACCTTATTCCCGATTTGGAAGTTCTCGGCGATAAAAATGCCGATTTGCTCGTTATCGGTTGGGGAAGCACGCAAGGACATTTGATTAGCGCGGTCGATACGCTGAACGAAAACGGAAAACGCGCGGCTTTGGCGCAATTTACATACATCAATCCGCTTCCGAAAAATACGGAGGAAATCATTCGCCGATACAAAAAAGTGGTGGTTTGCGAACTGAACAACGGACAATTTGCAACTTATCTGCGCACGAAAGTGCGAAATGTCGAATTTTCACAATATAATAAAATTCAAGGACAACCTTTTACGGTTTCGGAACTTGTTGAACACTTAAAAACGTGCTAAAATTATGGAAACTACTAAACAATATACAGCAAAAGATTTTAAAAGCGACCAATACGTTCGTTTGTGTCCGGGTTGCGGCGACCACGCAGTAGTAAATGTATTGCAAAAATCGATGGCAGAAATCGGCATTGCACCGCATCAAACGGCGGTTGTTTCGGGTAT
>Ga0123352_10002280_pt1 | contig 26543 bp, 14 predicted proteins | sample TergutLab28metaG_FD_89700 | JGI IMG/M metagenome (GOLD analysis project Ga0123352, IMG submission 89700) | Labiotermes labralis P1 segment gut microbial communities from Petit-Saut dam, French Guiana - Lab288 P1 | ecosystem: Host-associated > Arthropoda: Insects > Digestive system > Gut ... | reverse complement strand
AGTAAAATGTAGGGATGTGGTGATAAAAACAGGACACTACACGGGCGACACAGCACTTTTAAATAAATTACTGGGACAACGAAGATGAAAAGATGCATACTGGCTAAAGGAAAGGCACTTACTACTATGGATATGTCAAATTTCCTGTCTGTATGTTGTCCCTCGGTAAAAGATAGCAGGGTAAGAAAAGCCTCGACATTTGCTATGCTGATACAAACAAAATACATGCAATATTTGCAAGCTTACTCGTGTGTAACATATAAAAATGCCACCTACTGTGTCCATTTTGGTTTCACACTACAGACATAACAGACAACACCCAAACATATTAAGCAGTTTACTCTGTACTCTTGTCGGTATTTACAGCAGCCTTAACTTTTAAATTCATACAAGATATATGTTCCAGTCAAACACAACAATTTATTACACAAAATTATGCTCACGGTGACATGTTTTGACTCTAATGAGTCATCACCTGGCCAACCAAAGAACTTGTCCAAGGTATAACACATTAGAGTGCATTTTGGGATCCCAAAAGCTTACAATGAGTACTGTAAAATGCTCTGTAATATGTAATATACCTTGGATTACGAGTAGTTCTTTGGATGGCCTGATGATGGCTCATTAGAGTCGAAACATGTTGCCATGAGCATAATTTTGCGTAATAAATTGTTGTGTTTGAAATATATATCTTGTACGAATTAGATAAACACATCGGAATGACTACTGTCGAAATATTAGCTGTGAAGCAGTGCGCAAGTACTGCAGTAAATGTATTTTGTGATGTAACACCATGTCATAGAGTGAGTGGTTCTGGACATTTCTGCATCGTCACCTCAATTCTCAGGGTCAGTCAGTTCAACAGGAATTCTTGTTTGACTGACTGACCCTGAAGATGGAGGCACTACATTCCTTTGAAACTTCATCCAAGAACAGAGGGTCAAATCCTACAAGACTTGAATCATCAGCAACGCTACTATGGAAACTTCAAATATTGTGTGTCAGTACAGTTTTTGCATGTGAGTGAATTCTCACCCACAGTCCGTTTAATTCCATTAAACATTCATGTCATTGTCTGAGTGTTATTCCTTCTTTAAAGCTGTGGCTACTACAGACTGCAATACTGACAAGAAATGGAACCATATCCCGGATGAAAAATGGGCACTTTCCTACTTGCAGGTAAATTATAGCACCCTGCAGCTACTTTGCTGGCTGTACTTGCCCAATTAATGCAGCCTTTTAAAGTATATCCTACACTTTGTCAGATTACTTTCATATCCTGTTTTCAGACTGGGTAAGACAATTACAACATTAAAACAAATTAACCGATAATATGCCTGACTGAGCATTAAAATGGGTCCTCTATGGCAGTGTTTCTCAACTGCCAGGCTGCGGCCCAGCAGGCATCAATTATACCAGGCTGCGAGAGGTTCTCCTGGAATTTGTCATTTTAGTTTTCTAAGCAGTTTTCATGAATAAATGTTTTATAGTGGAAATATTCTGAGGAAAAAATATTTGTGAATGTGTCGAAAAATTCAGACCCAGATGTTGGCCCAAGGAAACTACAATATGCTACAAGATTTCATTAGTCCAGTGATTGACAACTAATTTAAATGTAATTTTATATTTGTCAACATACCACACCGTATACATAAGTGTACTAATACCTTTTATGATTATGCCATAATTAATTGTTAATACTTATGTTAGTTTAATGTATGAACTTAAAAAAAATGGAAAGGTATTTACGAGTAAATTTGTTGGGACTAGGCCATCTTATGAAAAAATAATTTACCAGGCTGCGGTCTCACAAACATTGAGAAACACTGCTCTGTGGGGTCCATGATATTGCAAATCACATCCAGTTCATTACTAACGACACTGGCTAACATCATTATAAAATTTACAAACAAAAAGTAATTTTGCTCAAAACAGGCAGGATGTTATGGATAATATAAATCACATGGAGGTGGGGGGGAGGGTCCTGTAGAACTCAGCCCAAATTTCAGCAAGTCCTCAGTCCATCAGATTGAAAACCATGCTAAAATTCCACCAAATAATGTGTATCCTGCAGTATACGTTAACATAAATGGACAGTAAGTGCTCGATATCAAATCTGTTATCACTTGACACTCCTGTTTTCTAAAACATTTATTACACATTGGAAAACAATTCAGGATCAGATACGGTGTATACAAAGAGAACTGTAGTTAAGTACATCCCTGGATAATATCCAACCATTTATACTGTAAAGATAAAGCACTCAAAACTTTGAGAGATTACCAGCATCCCCAGTCACACTCATACTGTAGAACTTGTTTCTGTCCTAAGTAATTGCCAATAAACTAACAAATGAAATACAACAAAATATTAATATAACACCCACAGATTAGGCATTCTCTTATATGAAACTAAAATTGCACATACACAGGGTTCAGAACACCAATTTACATCAATAGCAGGGGCAAATGCTCCAGTCTAGATGCAGGCCGATTCAACCCGCAATTACAGATCCGTAAGCTGTACTGTCTGAAGCATATGTCAGCACAAAAGGAGAATCAGGGGCAGTCAATCAATATGGGCAAACTAGGTGGCTACCTAGGATGCCAGGTACAGTGAGGTTCAAAATTTGTGGGGAAAATTACATTAAAGATTAAAATAGTTTTAATCCCACAGTTCATCATTGATGTATTATGTGCCTCTTCAGAACAAGTCAAAGATTTCATTTGCCACATTAAAAAAAAACTGCCTTTGGGGGAGGCGGATGGGATGCACCTGTGTCTAGGCCTGTACCTACAGAGAATATACAGTTGGTATTGCCAGCCCATGCAGTTTCATTTTCACATGATGCAGCTTCTACTTCAAACTGTTTGCATGCAGCACAGTACAGGACGCACACCCATGGTTAAGCACTCTCAGCAATACACAATACGACATGCTGCCACAGTACCCTGGTAATGCAATGAAATGAATCAGTGACTGTTTTTATAGTAACTTTGGCAAGGAGAGTGTGACTCCCTGATGATGATCCATAGATGAAACATGTCGGAGTGATTTTAGCATTTTAATGCTTTAATGTGAAATTATATGTGTGCATAAGTTGGTGTAATAATTGAGTGACAACACATGGTGTGTGATGGCACATCAGGCTTCAATGATATCTAACTTCATTTGACAACAGTCTAATTAAACACCAGGAATTTTGAGCAAGCTAATATTCTGCAACCTGTAGATTTCAAGTGACAAAAGGGTCAACAAGTTCATTAAATGTATGCAAATTCCCAAAATATACACAAATCACAACAGATTTGGTCATCTATCTCTGTTTTGTTGAATTCTCAAAATCAGCATAAAATTTCTTGCTGCAATAAATATTGCATAACTTAAATGCAAGATGTCTGCACAAATATGTAAGATATCCATTACCCCACTTCAGACTTCACAAATAACCTGTTCCATGATCCGTGAATTGTAAAAAAAAGGGGACAAAATATGATAAAGCTAATAGCCATATTTTTGCAAATTATTACTGCAAGTACACAGAAAATAAGATAGAACATTAAAAAGAAGAAGTTGCCACAAGTAAAATCATAAAACAACAGCACTAGTATGTCAGTGCTTTTTATTACACAACTGGAGTGACATAAGAAAAATTTAACACTAATGTACATTTTTTTAATTGTTTCATAATACTGTGTACTTGCTAATACACACACACACCACCACCACCATCAAAGTGCACTTACAAAGAGTATGACAATATCTGTTTATTCACTACTCCAATATGATTAACACAAAATGTCAGTGGTGAATAAACAGGGTGGGCTTTGATGGTGTTAATTTAAACATTATGATACGTGTTATTTACCCTGAATATGCAGTATATGTCACATGGTAGTATCTGTCACAAGAAGTCTGTACAAGATTTCAAACAAGGACTATGGCATTATAAAATACAACCACAAGAAAAATGCAGCCTTTACCAGGCATATACAAACTCAAGTGGAATTGAGATATCAGTCGTGTATCTCACAAAACTACAGCATACGGCATGCTGAAGGTAAACTAACACTGAACACGTGCTAGCTCTGGGCATATGACACTTATAAAATACCACTAATTTTGAAATGTAGTCTAAGACCACAAAATAAAGATCACAGCATTTTAAATAAATTTTTCTCAAAAACAATATTAGATGTTGGCAACAACTATACCATGCTCGGTGAAATCAATATATTGCTAGATGGAAGTCTGCAATAAGTGTCGGTTTCTGTCTGTCTTAATTAAGAAAACACGTGACTAGTACAATATTACAGCAACAATGTGCATTAAATGAGGTACCTTCCATGCATCGAGGAAAATTGCAGGCTGTTACCAACATCTTGCACACATATCAGATCTTACATATTTACTTGCATACTTTTTGCTTAACAGATCAGTGCAGTACAACACTTCTCAAGAGAAGACCAAAACAATTAATGTCAAACTTCACAAATTAAGATGCATATCCCTAAATTAAGTTTTATACATTATGCCTTTCAATCCTTTGCCTACCAAAACAGATTGAATACATATGGCACAGAACAAAATGAACTTACATTTCTAGCTCATCCCTCTGTATTAACCGGCTCCCTAGCGTGATGAATTTTCACATGCTTATTGTGGTTGGACTTAGTCCTGGAAGCCTTCCCACAGATATGGCAAGCAAATGGCTGAGCCCCTCTGTGCACATGTAAATGTTCCTGTAAGTAATAACTACGGTGGAACGGCTTACCACAAACGTTACAACTAAATGACTTGACAACCTCGTGCTCCTGGATGACGCAGACAGTTATACTTGTGTATGAACTGGCAGCCACAGTGATTACAAGTGTATGGCCACATGTTGTGATGTGAGTGCATGTGCGCAGTATAATCACTACAGTGAAAGAATGCACTCTTGCACAAGGAACACTTCAAGGGTTTTGAACTGCGTGCTGCATGAGTCCACCAGTGCAGCTGCAGATTCCACTTAGTTGTGAAGTATTTCCCACACATGTGACAAGAGTGCGGACATTCACCACTGTGCATACGCATGTGTACTGGCAGTGAACTTTACCATATCCACACAACTTGCACTCCATGTTTTCCACTTCATGCCCACACTTTGGCACGTAACGACAGTCATGTGCTTTGCGAATGTGTCTCGTCAGGCTTGATGCATGAACGAAGTGCTCACTACAGTAGGTGCAACACTTGGGCTTCTCATCGTGTATCTCTTTGTGCCATTCTAGCTTTTTCTTTGAATGGAATATCTCACCGCAGTGACAAATGAAATCCTTTACCTTCTTCTTGATCTTCATGTGATGTCAGTTCTTATGTTGGATGAGGTTGCTGTACCTCCTAATGTCTCATCGCAGAGCGGATACTTGATCGGTGCATTGCCCGTATGAGAGTTTGTATGTTCTGTGAGCTTCTGCTTTGTTACAAATGCTTTGTCACATATGGTACACTTGTGCATCTTGATACTGAGATGTCGTTTTTAGGTATAATTCAAGGTTCTGACGTCTAGAAATATTTTCCACACTGCAAGCATTCGAGCGGATGTGTCTGAAGGTGTGACTGGTATTCAGAATCACTAGTGAAGACTTCTTTACAAGTGGCACATACATTTTTCTTCTCTTTAGACTTCTTGTGTGCCTTGTGTTCATGACTAGTCTGTAGCTTGGGAGTTGCAAATACCTCAGTACACATGCTACAAGGATAGACGGCATTTGATTCTAACTCAGGTTCATGTTGAGCACTTCTGCTGTCTCCACTGCATCAACTGAAACAGACACATTCTCCGGGAGCTGCTCTCCATCTTTGTCTCTGTATCTTCTTCAAGGAACACTTCCATAAACTGTGGCTCTTCAGAAAGGTTTCTTTGCTGGCTTAATGACATGATCTTGGTTTGTTTTCAGTGTCTTGCTCATTGTGACTGGTATTCTGTTCCCTCACTGAAGAGAGCAAACAGCCTCCTGAAGATACAGAACAGGGCAGTAAGTTAGTACACAAAGAACTGGAAGAGGAATGTGGAAGAGAAACTGAAGAAGGAATTACATTACCTGAATTCTGTAACTCTTGTGGGACATGGCCTGCTGGGAAACCATTGGCTGGATATGGAACAGTTGGAGGAATTGGAACAGAAGTGACATTGATTTGTGGCTGGCGAACATGATGTGTGGAATAGGATGGCACCACAGGGCGCATGAAAGGCTGCTGAAAAGATGGTAAAGTCATTGAGCTCAGCAACTGAAAGTGTTGCTGTTGTTGAATCAGGAAAGGGCTGTACACTATCTGCATGAAAGCAGCCTGGTTACTAAGTGAATGATCAGCACCAGGTGCTGACAGGATGACAGGAAAGGAGATTTACTGTGTGATAACAGTATTTTTGGCACAGCCATTACTGCTCAGGAACTGTTGGTATGTTATGGCTGTTGTAAAGTGACTGCTGCTAGGTGAGAAGCACTGAGAGCCTGATATTAGTTCCTGATTGCCAGGTTCAGCAACTGATAACATCTGATTGTCACTCTGGTTTTCAGTAGTGCCAGGGCTGTCTCCTGCAGAAATCCTGACAAATGCCGCAATTACCTGATCCTTCGGATGAGTGTCAAGATGTGTTTTTAGCGTAACACCTTCCCACATGTAGAGTGTACATGCGGGACAAGAAACGGGGCTCACGCCATTCTCCATTGCGGCCTCCTTCACTTAGTTTTACAGTTTATGGAAAGAACTTTCTTAGTAACTAATATACTTGTAATTACACTGGTTGCTAAAAGCGTTCTGATATTCCAGAACTATCCATGATCCTGTTCTATGTAACCTTTGTACTCATCGGTGTTAAAACATTCGAATATATATCACTGTTTAACAATAAAGTCCACAAAAAATATCCATTAACTTGCTGGAAGTTACAAATTAAATCTCGTAATCATTACACAAATGTCATAAAGACTGCTGTAACACACACTGAAGTCTTGAAAGTATGCAATGACAACTACCTCCAACTCGTCCAAGCGTTTGCGTCAAATGACTTGTGCGCCGCGCCACTGCACTGGCTGTCGAGCGAGCCTCGGTTTGGGTGCGTTTGTGAAGTAACGAGTGAGCCGTATCTGTGACATTTACATGGTGCGCGATATATATATATATATACACGTAGTTCGTAGTATGACCCGTATTCCTGGAATATGCAAGAGGAAACTATGTTGCACTTCCCAAAAGAACGCGCTCTGGAATGGACTCAAACTGTGTTATTGACCTGTCACATGTGTGAGCTCTGTCGATAATTCGTGGTAGTAACATGCTGCGGATTTTGCTGCTGCCAGTCGATGTTGAATTCATGATCAGTTGATCGTCAACGTCAGCCAATTTGGACTACGTTGCATGAATAACGTGACAGACAATATTGCGTAATCTTTGGGAAGTCGGAATTTTGTTATATAATTATACAATATGATCCAACAATATGCTCCTTGGTTAAATTAATATTTTAATTTGTCGTATACATGTTTCGAACCCAAGGGTTCATCTTCAGGACGACGCTTGTACGTACAGGTATGGTAAATATGTTGCCATGCAACGATATAAGCAGTCTCGTAGGTGGAACGTTGTGTTCGATACTGAGGACTAGGAAGTTATGTTGGCGACATTTTCTCGTGTGAACCAAAGTAACAGTCAATCGGTGTTTGTAATATTTCTCGTCCTCTGAAACTGAAAATTCCAAGTACTTAACGTGATTACAGCAATAATATAATGTACTTTCTTCAGAATGGTAGTTTGAATGGCCATTTATTATAACCTACAGTTACAAAGTGATCATCATAAGCTGTCAACTACTTCGAAGAACGAATAATTTAGAAGTGCTTATGAACCGGATATCTTCAGTCCATGTTATAACAGTGAAAAGAGTTCTGAAGCATCACTTTGCATCCCATTTGTAGTAAAGTAAAGTGATGAGCCAGGTCAGATGTAATTTAGTAAACCCTTGACTCATTCCCATAAAGGAGCCCTAAGCTGTCTGTATCTTTTTGTTTGTAATGGGTAGTTAAACCCTTTTTTTTTTTTTTTTGTAATTTCAAATAGACGAGGATATCGTTTATTTACATTCCACAATACAGGACTAAGTCAAGGATATAAGCAATCTTGTAGGTGGAAGATTGTGCTTGGTATTGAGGTCTAGGAAGTTGTATGTTTGCAACATTGTCTTATGGGAACCAACGTAACAGTCATTCAGTGTGTCGTGGACTATGACAGGATTTGCTTCATATACAAATATAAATTTGGGACCATTGTGGAGCCATAGTAGCAGAGGCAAAGGTTCATGATGGAATGAGCGGTAGTAGAAGAGGAAGAAAAGTATAAACACTTAGTAAATTTCTGTTTACAGTCAGAACAAAGAAAAATTAAATTATGGAACCATCACTCTTCTTGAATCTGGTCATGTAATTCTGCATATTGTTTTCTCTCGTACAGCTGTGATTTACATCATGCTGTACCCAAATTCCATAAGTTTAGTTTTGATAGTAATATTTTTGTAACTTATTAAAACAAATACTTTAGCAAGAGTACAGGATATTCTTCTGACATGCATTTTGTGTTAAGATTGTGCAAGATTTCATTTATGTGGTTACTTTCAGTACTTAGAATACTACTTTTGGTTAATGGGTATAGCAGTACATTGATATCAACATGTACTTCATCATTAACATTTTACAGGATGTATGGGATTTAACCCTTAAAGATTAATATTAACATGAATTATACAGGGTGCGGAAAAACTCCAAGCCCAAACTTCGTGAGATGACGAGGGATCAAAACAAAGATTTATTGTCAAGGAACTATGTGTCAGAGATGTGTCCTTGCAGCACTATGGACCATAAAATTGGGTCTGACTAAGGTTAGATATTAAGCAAAACCACTGAAGTATTCTGAAAAAAAAGTTGTATTTCATGCCAATTTAGAGCAGCTGTTCAAATGTATGGTCACTGACCTTGATACGCAGTCAAAGATGCAGCAGAAAGTGACATGTGCTCGAAAATGCCAGGTTGTTGCCTGATGGTTGTCGAAGCCTCAGTGATAAGGGCAATAAGATCCTCTTCAGAAACAACTGGTGACGTGTAAATAAGGGCTTTAATGTGGCCCCATAGGAAGAAGTCCATTGGTGTGAGGTCTGGTGACCTGGCAGGCCAAGCTGTTGGCCCGCCCTGTCCAATCCAGTGATTGTTGTAAGTAGTGGTGAGATATTCTCAGACCTTACATCCAAAGTGAGCCGCAGCCCACAAGAGGTATGAGAAAGAGTTGACATGCACACTGTGCACATCAGTCTGCTGCGTCATTGTCAGCTGTGTATCGAGGGTGGTGGCCATACATTAGAACATCTGCTCTAAATTGGTATGAAATACTTTTTTATAGAATATTTAAGTGGTTTTGCTTCATATCCAACCTTAGTCAGACCCAATTTGACAGTCTGTAGCACTGCAAGGACATACAGTACCTTGACAATAAATGTGTTTTGGTCCTCCCTGTCACCTTGGAAAGTTTGAGCATGGAGTTTTTCCACACTCTGTATTTAACTGTGCAGTTTGTACTATACAGTAAACACACTCATCTCATTTAGAAAATTCAGTCAGTAAATGATGTATGGGAAAAAGTACACTCTGTGGGCAGAATGTGGAATTTTTTAATGTCAAACCTAGTGGTACATAGAGTAGTGACTACAGTTTTAAGGGTTACATTAATCATGAGAATTGAGTATGTGATATTCAAACCAAGAATTTATTTTCAACAGACCTTCCAGCCTTCCATGTGATGCGTCATGATCATGCCAAATCTTAGGTAATTTTTTCTTATGTATCCACGGAAAAGTGTATATGGTAAAACTGACTTATGGGCAAATGTATAAATTTAAATTTATTACTGTTTACAGGTCATATGTTTGAAGAACCACAAATATTTGTCAGTGCATATGAACATAATTACAGAGTAGTGTAATGGGGCTACCAAAAGTGGAAGTCAACCTCAGGCGATTACTATGTCAGTGTGAAAGTATGGCTAAAGGGGACCTTGAGAAGGACTGGCGATTGGATACGGTACAGATTTTTATATAACTTAAAATAAACCATATTTGACATAGTCTGTGGCTCAATTCTGGCTTTATATTGTACAGTACCTTTCTTGCCTTTATTCAGATCCATTCTCTTGAGGTGGGATAGGACAGATTGTGGACTACAGACTGCATGATTGACCAGGGTATTGAGGTTTTATCCCTGGCAAAGGCAAGAGATTTTGTTTCTTCTCCAAAGCCTCCAGACAGGCCCTGGGGTCACCCAGTATCATGTTAAATGGATATGCTGGGCTATTTTACAGGGGTCAAATAATGGCTAGGGTCTGAGGCTGACCATTTACCTCTGTTTAGTGCCATGGGGAAGAATGCAAGGAGTTGTACTGCCACTCCCTCACATGCCTTCAAGATGTGATGCTTAATGAAGTGCTGGGACAGCTTTAAGAGTAACTCTTTTACCTTCAGATTCAGTCTCATTACTTTTTTTCATTAGGCCTTGCATGAATTTTGTTCTAGGAAAGCTAAATGTGTTTTAAAGGTAATAACAGTTGGGTAAAAGAAATTGGAAATATGTGTGGACTGTACATTTTGAGTGTGAATACTTGAAAGGAAATTCTTATATTCATTGACTTACAAATGACCATATTGTTTGACTGCTATGATTTTTTTTTTTCCAGTACATTGGTGCCCTTGATGAAATGGTAATAAACCTTCAGAAACATCCAGAGTAAGTTTAATTCTTGTGTATTTTCATGTGTATTTTACCTTATATTGTGAGTTGTGTATGACTACTTGGAAAAAGAAATATATATGTAATCGATAACATAAAGGTGATGTCGCACCTTATAATATTGAAAATTCATGTAATGCATATTACCAATGTAATATATTGAAAATTAAATTAATGTTTGTGGCTATTTTGCAGTAAACCTAGCAAGGATACCATGGCTGAGTATGTTAGAAGAATCATGTTTTTGAAGGGAATAATTGAGACACACAAATTGGTGAGTCAGCTTTATGATATTTGTATGTATAAATATTTCATACACCACATGATAACTTCATTTCTTCAGCAACAGCTACATGGTTTGGATAATAGATAAGTAGATTTGGTCCAGCTCCACAGTGTACTTCATCAGACTCATTTCATCAGTTTACAGCTTTCCTAGCGTCAGTGAACTTAAACTGCTAGTCTTTGTTCGGGAATTCAGCACTTGTCCACTGTCTGTACTTGTTGAGTCTAGTCAGGAAACCAACTGCCAATGACACTGACAGCTCATGCCACTCTCCACAACATCAGGAAACAGCCCTACCTTATGAGCAGAGTAAGGAACTACCCACTATCCACAGCAGGAAGAGAAAATGAAACCTGACAACTTCCAGACCATTCCATACAACAATGGATGTTACCACATAACCATAAAAATGAAAAAGGAGCATAAGAACAAGAAAAAAGATAACAAGAAAAAGTGGCCCACGTTTATGTACATGGGAAAAGAAGCCAACATCATCACAAAGCTATTCAGAAACACAAGTATAGGTGTGTCATCCCAAACCAAACTGCTACAACCAAAGACAAATACCAAACAGATACACCCTAAGCAACATTTACCAATCAAAATGCCATGACTGCCCCAAAACATATATGGGACAAACTGAGGAGAACTCTGTCGGTGAGATTTAAATAACACATATTTTCTATTAAGAACAACAATGGTACCACCATAACTATGCTCAGGATATATGGTAAAGAAGCTGTACATGTGGGATAATAAAAAGTACAATGGATATATTACACACCACAAAGGAAAGATTCCACATCTATAACCTCAGCAGACAAAACCAACACCTAAATGACCACACTTTCACCAGAAACCCAATTTTTGATACACTCATTACACCAAACTAAAAATGATAAACAAATTTAGAAATGACCAGGCAACACAATCGAGTATCAACACCACATCACCAAGAAGCAGTACCAAGAATGTCACCAACAACAAATATGATAATAAGGATAATAAAAATCACAATACAATAACAATACTGCAAAGGAAAAACCTCGTTACATTTAGAATAGCCCGAAGATGACCCATACAGGTTGAAACATGGCATTGTAGTAAGGCCAGTTGTTAACCCTTTGGCACCAGAATTTTATCTTTCATGCCGGAATTAAATCCCCCCTCCCTCCCATTTCAATGGCCGTTCGGTCATTTAAAGGGCTCACTAAAAAAAACTAACTAAACTCCGTGGCCTTAGTCCGCACGCCTGCATGACATATATATATATATATGTCGTTCAGCACCAAAGGGATAATATATTTCATTGATACAAATAAAAGTACTTCTTTCCTATGGGACTTTGACCTGATTCTGGGTCGTGGCCTCCACTTATCGTGCTTCATGGTCAAACACATTGGACATTCCACACTCGGTAGGACTCCTCTGAGTGAGTGATCAGCCTGATACAGACACCTCGTCCCAACAAAAAACAACACTGACAAGGGCAGACATCCATGCCCCCTGCAAGATTTGAACCCACAATCCCAGCAAGCAAGCAGCTGTAGACCCATGCTTTAGGCCACGTAGCCATTGGGTTCAGCTTACAAATAATAATGTAATACAATAAAACATTGTTATGCAGGCAAGAAGACCTAATACTTCAGTTATTCTTCTGTGTATTGTGGAATCTTATTATAGTATTGAAAATATTGAGTTCCTGTCAGATTGATGCCTAAGAGTATTCCTAGCTTTTTATTGAAGACAGTACAGTTCATATCCAGTGTTAGATTACTTCAGTATTTTAATTCATTATTTGTTTCCCTTCCACTAATGACAGTGCCACTTCATAGTTACATTAGTTAGGCATACTTATCTCCCCATTTCTGTGAAACTTTTTCATAACTCCTGATTTAATTTTTATATAAGAGATCTCTGTGTGGACACACTGACACAAGCACTGCTCCAAGGGCAGCTAAAGCTGTGATGTCTGCTTATTCCATCACATACTTTACATGGATGAACTTTTGAAGACCTAAAGGATTACTGACTATATGTATGTTTGGACTAATTGTTTTTAATGCAGGATTAGCTATATACTACTTCTGTGAGTTTGCCAGTATTCCCATGCTGTCAAGTTAGATAATCCTTGCAGATGTTGAAGTTTTTAGTGACATTCCATTGTAAAAGTTAATTGAGAATATCCTTTGATGGTCTGTTTCAGTGAATTACTGAATATGATTTGGTGCACATAGTTTTACCTGACTATCAAACTAACATTTGTTAGCAGAACCTGAAGGTTCAGCGCTTCTCAATGCCAGATAATACCACTAGACACAATTCGGAGCCAGTGCCATTCACCTCCTGTATTCAAAAACCAATGTTTTAAGACCCATTTTACTCTCATAATTGTGCTGCCTTCTTGTATTTCAAGTGGATGTTTCCCTACCAATATGTATGTATTTCTCATTTACCTTGTCTGTGGTATATATCCAGCCCATCATAACCTAAATCTCTCTCTCTCCTAGAAATGCTACATTGCAGTGTGTCCCAGAAGTATTACATTACAGTTCCTCTTTGCACAGTGTTGTGAACTGCCCACTTTATACTCCTAGGTACATTTGTACCAAAATAATAAACATATTTTGAGCTTTGAATGCAGTATTTAGAAACACATATGACTTGCTATGAAACATTTTTGCCTCCCATTTTTACGTGATGTTTCTGCTTAAAATTCCTGTTATATAAAATGGAAATGCCACCAGTCCACAACAGGAATTTTAAAAGTTTTCAAATTTGCAAACTTACATCACAATTTTACTCTTCCTATACAGTAAGCTGTTTTCTCCTCTCATGCTGCCATACTGCATGCAGTACAAAGTGGTAGTATATGACTTGTAATTATGTCACTAACAGCAAAATATGAATTTTTTATTCACTTTTCCATCACATGATAAGTATATAATCTCTATATACGGCTCATTATCAGCCTTATTATATGTATGTATGTGTGTGTGTATGTACGCACACTTACGTGTATAGACCATCTGATCAGTACATACTCATTTTTTAAAACCTGGTATCTAGAGAAGGGTGCATTAGTTTGTCACTTGATTTAACCTATGTCCTTCTGGTGTGGGTATTTACATATTAGCACATGGTTTGTGAAGAACATATTATTTGATCAGAAAAAGTTAAAATTATGAAATATACAACACTTTGTGGAAAATAAAACGTTATGCAGCATGTCTTAAAAAAAGTACAATAAATTTCCTTGTTACCGCAATGTGTATAATTAATTTATAGTGGTGTTTTTCTGCATCCAATTGCATGTCTTTAAAAGGTTAACATACATGGAATTCTCTAACTTTACAGTGGCTACATTTAACTTAGCACTGCATTTGCAAATAACGTACCATCATTTAGCAAAATAAAATTACTAAATACACCTGTGTAATATTTTTTAGCTACTTTGCCAGTAACAAATGTTGTTGGTAGATTAATGAATATGAATAATAGAACATGGTTGGAATGATAATTGACAAGAAAACTGAAGTGCCCAAGGAAACCTTATCCCATTGCAACGCTGTTCACCACATATCCCATGGATTGCACTGGGAGAGAACCAGAACCTCCACAGTCAAAATTGGGAATTGGCATATTCTTGCAGTTAACCTCAGTCTTTCAGCAGAAAAGAAACAAAGAAAAATTAAGTGAATGACAAATACACAACGAAATGTAATATTTTGTGCCACCCAAATATAATGTTAGCCTCTATCTTAAAAATTTAAATTGTTTATTTTATGGGACATAAACTTCAAGTTTCAATTCTCTGCAGTGATTAAAACATTTCAGTTCCTGAATTTATAGGAGTTCATCCCATACTTATGCAGTAGTATGGCACATTTATTAACATAAATGTCTATATGTTAACCAGACAAATCCCGCAGAAAAAGTTGCTGCGGCACAGCTTCTATCCCATGGACCAGCAACATCATCAGAATCAACTACTAAAGAAATCCATCAAACCACTACTTCAAAATATACTAAAGAACTTAGGGACCAGCTGTTTCAAAATGAAAAAGGTAAGACATTTTACAAAATGGGACTTGCAAAATGAAGACATGGCATAGTAATTGACAAGGCATGAATTGCAGCCGTATTTTCCAGTATCCTTGTTTAAATGTGTGCGGACAAAGATCAGAGATGTGTTTTGAAATTAATTTTGATACATACAATTCATATATTACACATAACTGCTGTTTGCATACGTTTTCAATTGTAGGAACTGAAGATCATTTGAGACAAAGGAAACAAAAGTCTACTGGTGAAGACCTGGATGCATTACTCAAGTACCACCATTCCATGCAAGAAAAGATTGCAGATGACATGCTGTTACTTACTCGAAACCTCAAGGAGCAGTCCCTGTTAGCAAACAGTATAATTAGAAAGGATACAGAGGCATGTTACTAGGATATGAAGTGTTGATTTACAGACCATTTCATCCATTAAAAAAAAAAAAAGATTGCCATATAGGCAGTTCCTCTGTAAATCAAATCTAAGAGTAAAGTACAAATTTACAAGGTGTGATATATTATGTTCGTACATCTCGTTAATGGTTAATAAATGAGAATAGTGAGATATCAGATGTCCAAATTTAAATTTCTTATTTGCCACATTAATAAACCTCTGATGGCTTGTAGGCCACATGCATTTCATTTCACATATTGTAATTAAAGAATGGAATGTGAGAAAAATGGCAGCCTAAACTACTCTATTGCTGTGTACATAACTTTAGTCTTACAGTCTTCTGAAGTCAGGCTGAGATTTTGATGTGTCAAAATCAGGTGTTAATGACAGCCTTAAAGATGAGATTTTAAAGAAAAATTTCATATATCTTTGTTTTAATTAATCTTTATTATGCAGAATTTACATTTCAAGTGTCAAAAAAATTGTCCTGCAAAGTAGCTATAAGATGAAGTAGCCTAAGAAATGAACATGAGTTCTTATGAAAGTCATCTTTTTAAGTTTTCATTCTAGTATGTTGTCATGATACTGATCTCTGTTGTGTTTAGACAACAGAGAAGTCATCAAACATCACAGACCGTAATTTCTCAAGCCTGAAGGTGGAATCAGAAAAACTGGAGAAACATAGTCAGCGTGCCTGCAAGTGTTGGATATGGGTTATGGTTGCTGTTGTCATAATTATTTTTATCAGTAAGTTGTTAACTGTAGTAAGTATAAAACAAACTACTGTTCTACGTCAGATTTCATAGGTTACTGCATCTTAGTATTTACAAGTCTGCTGTAAAACAAGTATTTGAAATATAATAATATGCCAGTGAGGGAATGGAAGAATTTCTATTTGCTTCACATTATATCTGGAGCTGCTGGATAGTTATTAATGAGTGGACACCTAAATACGATTGTATTTATGTATGTATATTCTTTGTAATTTCAGACATGGTGCTCTTCATGAAAGTTGTGAAAAAGAAGTCCTGAAGAATACCAGCAGTGTAAACTGAACAGTATTTATTAAAATTGCTTGAGAAGCATTTCTGTGGTTTGATGATTGGATTTATGTAACTTCAGTCATTTAGCACTCATTTTATATGATGGTACATGCAGAACAGAACACACATTAAATTAAACTTTCTTGTTTTTGTGAGTGAGTTTTGAGTGACTGTAGTTATGTATATGACAGTCCTTCAGTAACCACTGGGGTATTGTTTGTAAAAGAAATTGTGGGTGGCAAGAACAAGGCCTTAAAGGGAACTGACAGAGTTACTGTAACCACTGTTTGGAATTATCGAAGTCGAAGTAATTTACCTTTTCCTTCACTAGGTACAGATGTGCCATACATCAGGGATATTCACACTTTATTACATTAACTGCTGAAAACCCTGTCACATAAATAGGATGATGTAAAGGGAATCCTTATAGCTTTCTCATTTGATTTTTTAACATTCCTTCCCACATCAATAAAAAAAAAACAGGAAGGGACATTTTTAGAAATGATATTCTAGACATGTTTCAGAAGAGAGACCAATTCCTCTTTTCCATAATACTGAAGATACTCCTTTTTAGTTGGGCATTGAAGGGATCCATCATGCAATCTTAATTTCCCATTTATAAACCAGGAAATGAATTCACAGAGTGGATTTTGGTGAAGAAAGATTACTATGGTTTCTGTGCATTAGATTAAATGTCCTGTTTTACCCTCATGTTTTACGTATCTTGTTCAGTGAGTGTCTCCAGCAATGGCATCTCCTGTGTCAGCGTGACAGATTGTGTACCTTGTTAATGAGATGCTTTTTTTAATTTTCTGCTATGCCTGGTATTTGGCAGTACACAATATTACTGGACAGTGGGATGCTTGTAGGAGTAACACTGTCAATTATAATTAACCCTTTGATGCCAGAATTAAATCTTTGACGGCAGAATTAAATCCCCCCTCCAGACACTTCAGTGGCCTTTCGGCTATTTAAAGGGCTCACCGCGCGACATATATATATGTTGTTCGGCGGCTAAGGGTTAAGTTATGTGCAGCCTCTATACTCATTTGAATATTGTCCCCAGCTGTTAAGTCAGCTAGTTTCTGAGTTAACCCTTCATTACTGAGATGCACTGTGTAAAATGTACAGAAAAATACTAAATATGTAACTGATTTGGTTAGGTTCATATTTACATAAGAAATTGTGAGTATGCTGATATATATTTGTACTCTTCTGAGAGTCTAGTGTCAAGTAAGGCACAGGAATGTGCTTAGTGGAAAACATGTTCCGTGCAGGCATTCTGTCATGTGACTGTAAGTAGGCCAATCTGAAGTGGATTTACATAAAGGAAATTAGTTGTGGCATCAGAAATGTCAGATGTCCTGTTCCCTTGAGGGGTCTAACTGCAAGTGGAAATAAATGTATGTCTAATGAAATGTGAACAATAAAGTATGTTTAAATATATTGCAATCTAAATGAAATTTTAAGTAAATAAATGTTGAGGAAACTCAGGTATATAAAATTGCACAGAATGCATTTGGAAGGTGCGTGGACTTCATCAGAGGATATCTGTACACTCTTGTTTGATTTGGCACATTTTTCATTTAACTGAAATTGGTAGTTTGGTTGCAGTAAATCCTGCTTAGTGAAAAAATGAAGGTGATATTAGGGGTTATTAACAGACACTGTGGTAAAAATAAAGCCCTTGTGCTTAAGTAAGCACAATGCTTTGCAAAATGTATGGGGGAATGGAGAAGTAGCTCCTCACACTCTTGGTGAGCACGCCTCAGCAGCTTTATCCCTGGCCATTGCAAAAGAAAGCTGGATGTAGCAAAGAGGAATCCCTAATCACTACTGAGGATAAACATCAGTCATGTAGCCTGTATCACAGTCACTACACTTACAGATATCTTGGCACTAACAAATTCTGTGTTGGGCATTAAATGCCTGTTGTGCAGTGTGCAAGCAATAGAAAACTTGCCTCCCAAGAAATGCATACAAAGTGTGTGTCTATATTTGGAACTATTCTCCACTATCTATGAGATAAAATGCAACCACAGATTTAAATGTTTCAATACAGTATTCATACAATATGTCACAGTTGTGGGTTCTATACATGTCTGAGGCCTGGATGTCTGCGTTCATTTTTCAGCACTAATAATCCTGCCTATTGCTATATGCCTTCCAATTTGAGGGTTTGTCCCTAGTTCTGACACAATCATTGTGGTTTAGGAATCCAAGGCATCGAATTCCAGCGGTGTGGAAAACTGGAGAAGAGGGATCCTCTGAAGAAACGAATGAATATGGTGCTGTGAGCTTTAATGTTTTGTGTCATAGGTTTTGCTACAAAGTAGTATGAAGAGACCGGTTTTTGAAAAATAATGATTTAATATCTTGAAAGCAAGTGACATGCTAAAACAATAGAAAGTCATTTTTGAATGGAATTCCACGTACAAAAACATTGTGTCTTTCGTATTCTGTTCAGTGTGCTACTAAACATACTCGCGGGTAAACAAATCCTACTTAGATAACGAAAATGTCACGTGACAAAATACAAGTGTAACCGAACTTTGGAAGAATAAAACGAGAAGGGGGCAGACTCCAGCTTATCTTATGCCGAGTTATTATCTCGCTCTTCAACTTCATACAGGATTATGTAATCTGCCTAAGAATTACGTTCAGCGTTACAACAGGGATGTACTTTGAGTATTTCATTCTAATTATTAAATCTTGTTGAATTCTACATGAAAGTATAACAAAATACGAATGGCAAAATTCATCATATGTCCACGTATAATTCCAAATTTAAACATTTATATATTCACGAGAAACACAATACGTAAATATTTGTACTGACAAATTACAGAAGCAGCATCGTTATTTATACATCTGGTGTCAGCGGAGCTTCCTATGATGGAACTAAAGTCTGAAACACAGTGTTAGCATGCATCTGCAACATGATGTTATGAGCAGAGATACACAAATTTTCCAGAAATCTAGAAGCCATGTCAAAATTCTAGGCGCCTACGCACGAAATCTGGTAGCGCCCGGTATACGTGCATGCCTGGGCAAACCGATATTAATATTAGATTAAAAAAAAAAAAACTACTTTGGGTTGGGAAAGTTGGGGGGGGGGGGCCTCATCTTTCCAGACACGAGGAAGTTAGTTTCATCAGAATCGACAATTCGTCTTCAAAATTTTGCCTAAAAACGTAGCAAACGTTAAAAAAAAAAAAACAAACGGGACACAACTTTTTAACGCACGTGGGAAGTGACAGGGCAGATAAATATGCATAAATTTAACAGAATAAATCTGAATACGGGATCACCGAGAAAGAATTTGAAGTTTAATATCGCATTAAATTTGGCATTCTTCATAAACGAGGAATAATCTAGTTTCCAGCTTCTGTTGTCGCTGATAAATTTACAGTCATGCATTCATGAATGGCCGGTCCTACAAAATGTATAGGCTCACAGTGTTTCAAAAATTGTGGTCTTGGACTGCTGCTGGCCCACCAAGTATTTATGGAAGTGGAGTATTATATCCATAACGCGTTTGAGCTGAAAAATATTAAACCGTCACAATATGAAAATATGTTACTTCAAAGCCCTTTAAGTTGTATAATTATTTTGTTTGGACATTCGCTACGTTTTTGACGCACCGAAGTTCATTTCCTTAGTAAGCAGATCTGACGATGTACCGGAAGTAATGTTTGAACAGGGTATCCGCGGGTGACACTAGCACCAGTCACTGGAACAGAGTATAAATACATTTAAGATCCGAAGTATATTGAGAATATGATTACAACTCTAAATCTAAAAATTCAATTGCAAAATAAATGTTGATCATTATCATCTTCCTTCATGGATTAGATCGTTTGACCTCTTCCGGCATCGACGCATTGCCATTGTTTCCTGGGGCGTCCACGGTCTCTTCTTCCTCGAGGTTTGTAGATGAGGGCGTGTTTCGGGAGTCTGGTGTTGTCCATTCTTCCGAAATGGAATGTTGATAATCACTTTAAATGAGTCAAATTCACAAAATACAGAATTAGGGTGAACTATTTCTTGTCAGTGGATCAAGCATCACAACTGCTGCGTTGCTGACTGCAAGTTGCCGCAACAGGTTACGGAAATCAAAAGCTGCTATTCTTAAATTATGCCCTGTACATTGTCAATAAAAGCAAAAAGCTGTCTACTTAGCGACGGTAATCATAACTGCTGAATATGAACAGCTTAAACTCCACATGCTGTAGCGAACATGGGCAAGACCAACGCAAACAGAATTCCGTGTTGTGTGTCTGGGCGCAACCTTATGTGTGTGTGTGTATATATATATATATATATATATACATACATATATATACACACACGCGTGTGTGTGTTTTTGTGTATTTGGGTTTGTTTGCTGTATATTCAGCCATCTGGAAGAGGGAATGGAACTTCTATTTCTCGTAAATAGCAGACGATCCTCTTCCTTACTGCTGTCACGTCAATGAAGCTTATGATTGTATTACATTTCCAGACCCATAGATTCCAAATCGTGGTGTAATATTCTGCCATCCACCTTCCGATACTGAACTCTTACAGCTTGTCATAAATAGATACGTTAACTCGTCTACGAAAAAGAAGGAAGTCATTTTATCAGTTATATATTTTTCTCGACTAAGGTGATCACAAATTTCGACAGGCTGATTTGTTGTTAGGCAAAATCCAATATTGTAGAGCTACGAAATGCACATACACTTAACTATTATATCACGTGTGTGTGTGCGCGCGCGTGCGTGCATTAACACTGTTAAGTTTTACATTGGTTCTCAATAAACCTCCATTACTGTAGAGCTGGAAATTTCGATTAGGCTATGTAAAACAAAAGTATGATTGTTTTTTGAACTACAAGAAATAAACTACGGAAAAAAATGAATTTATTTATACGGTAATCAGCTCCGTAGTCTCATTCCTCGCCTACTTCTGTTTCAGTGCTTATTCAAAGAATGTTGCAAGGATTACACACACACAACATACATGAGAGAGCAAGATTATATTCAAAACTGTGGCTGGAAACCCGCAGGACAGACACATTGAAATTCGAAGGCCCAATTTGAAAGACAATATTAAAACGCAGCATACAAAAGCAGACTATGCGGATATCGGGAGAACTGTAGTGTCTCAGGATGCAAATTACAGCCTTTGTATTATGGCGTTTAGTCTTTTGGTTGGGTAAAATACAGAATTTCGCAGTCAAATCGCCATGACCATTACACGAAATTATTTTTCATTATTCATAACGATATACCCGTGGCCAAGAGAGTTTTGGGAAACACGAGGTAAGGCACTACCTCTGTTGCGGTGCGACTAATGGAGTCTGTAACACACCACGCAAATAAAAGTAAAACAACCCAGTGCTGAGGGCGGGATGTGGACATGACACAAAAAAACTGAGCGGAAGACATCGAGATAATTGTTTATCGACTACGCTTCCTCTTAGTTGAGGACGTAGTTTTTTCAAACGAATGTATTCAGTTCGCAGTTATAGTTGGATTATGGGCTTTGTCGTGATGCACATAAAAACTGAAGTTTTAATAATACTGCTCTTCAGTGTGGCGTCTCTAAGTCAGGATGTGAACAAAGAAGGTATTGTATGTACAATACTGGTTGTACGAAATTAGTCAAAATTAACACAATAGCTGTAATCGTGAAACTGCTCATGATCTGTAGACAAATGACTTGAAAAAAAATCACATATTTTATGGAGAAGAAAAAAAATTCTTCGTGCGAAACACAAACGGTCCAAAAAACGCTCAAAGGCGATTCGAAGCAGAAACGTACACTGTATATAAAGCCCGTTCTTGGGGGGGGGGGGGCTCTGAAGGTCAGAGTTGGAACGTCTTAGAAAGCTGCATGTATGTACATACATTAATACACCTCATGACACGCGATTCTTAAAAAGTAATTCGCCATTTTGGTGAAATTCGGTAAGAATTTAAGTCACTGGATACCTGCCATCTTAACCGTACATTCGAACCCGGTTATAACGACATCGGTTAATGCGACACCTCGTCTGTTGCGTCGGATATTCTGTGGTACCAATTAATTCCTCATTGTTAGCCATGCTTTATAGACTTCGGTTAGAACAACACTCGTTTATAACGACACGCAATATTCAGTCCCTATTGTGATGTCATAACTAAGTTTCTCTATTTAAAACCTCCTGCCACCAATAATACTAACACACGTCCTCGTGACCTGGCGAGATAAGAGCAACATCAGCGTCATTTAGTGCAAAGTTTTGAAAATTTCGTATGACGATACAGTTTTAAGGAGAGGTAAACTGTTTTTAGGATGACTATACAAAATTAAATAAAGACAAGGTGACTGCAAAAATCATCTTGTTAAGATGGTGATAAGAATGATTCACTGTGACTCATATGTTTAATGCATGTGACAATATCATGTAATAAACACAGCCAACAACAGGTCAAACATATGCGGTCTCATCCCTAGGAACCTAGAAGAATCTAGTTGATAGTACATGTTTTTTTAGTTTACTGGTTCATTTAACAATGCTTTATAAACTGCACACTACAGCACAGTTTATTCATAGCACAGGACAGTCAGTACATTTAAACTTTTACTTACACTGCAATAGGGAATTTCTTAATCAGCATAACACTTGCCAGGTGTTCGAGGAAGACTTCATAGCAAAGCATTACTCTTTTGTTTATAAATACTTCAGTCAACTTATTCTGCATGGCTATGCAAAAAAAAAAAAGTTTGGGAATATTTGTCACAGGAAAACATGTAAACATTTTATTTATAATGTTTATGAATCAAATTTGAAAGTTATTCCGAAATATCTGTTAAGGTGTGAAAAACTCATGCTTTAGAAAAATAATCCATGATTCATGACACCTACCAATTCATATGACAGTTATCAGCACGTGAGATCACTGAAGATCAGAGGTGCTTCAAATAAAATCAAGTGTTAACCATACATTACAAAAGATAATTCTTTTGAAAAGTACCTACAATCTGAGTTATAATTATATAGAGTAAATATAATTTTATAATAGCATTATTTTCAGGTCTCTTACTTTTGTTATTGCACACTTTCCTCTCTCTCTCTCTCTCTCTCCATCTTAAGTTAATATAGTAAACAGGGTATAGGCTGAACAATCAGGGCTCAATTTCTAGCAGTGACGGACATTTTTTTCGCATTTGGAATGACTCCATGGTCCACCTAACCACCAATGAATTCAGTAAAGGGGTCTTTTCCCAGCAGTAAAGTTAACAACACATATATATCTAGTGACAGTATTAGAAATTAGTTGAAATATATGTTCACTGCCTCATACATGTTTGATGTGGAACCTAATGAAGCATTGTGACACCTTCTCTTCATCTGCCATGGCATCAAGTTAAATTCCATACTTCCCTGTTAATGCCACATATTCAATTTGTGATCCCTGATCTAATATGCTGGTTGTGAAGTTTCCTTCCTTATTGCTATAACAAACTCTGCATTTGTCAAACACTTGAGAAGAAATGAGAATATATACATCAGTACTTCAAGAAATACTATGTATAAGGTAGGTGGCAAATTTCTCATACATATTCTCAAAGAGTTTGGTATACCCAGGAAACTCTCAGCTTAATATCCATTTAAATGAAATCTATAACAACGTCCAGACAGGTGAACATTTGTTGTTTATGTTTCCTATTCAGAAATATGTGGAAAAAATGAGATGATCTGTTACCACTGATTTTAATTTTGTTTAGAATATGCCATTTGGAAACTCCATGTAAACCACCATGGACTGCAACTGAATGGAACACATCAATTTCTGGTCTATGCTGATAATGTTAATTGCCTGGGTGAAAACATAACACTGTACCATACATACAAACACAAATGCTTTCCTAGTTGCTAGTAAGGAGGTTTGTCAAGATGTACACACTGGGAAAACTGACTGTTCATGTCTAATCAACAGAAAGTAGGGTAAAATCACAATATAAAGACAAGTAGTAAATCCTCTGAAACTATGGCAGACTTCAGCTGTTTTGGAATGATATTACAAAATCAAATAATATTCACAAAGCAACTAAAAGCAGCTTAAACTCAGGAAATGCTTGCTGCCATTTGGTTCAAAATCTTTTGTCTTCCTGCCTCACATTTCCAAACATAAATATTAAAATATACAGAACTACAGTGTTGCCTGCTGTTTTTTATGGGTGTCAAGCTTGCTGTCTCACATTTGGGGAATATCAAATGCTGAGGGTGTTTGAAACTGGGCACTGAGCAAGATTTGTGGTGATGATGGAAGGAAATAGTGGGGAGGGTCGTGGAAATTGCTAATGAGGAGCTTCATGAACTTTACTCCTTACCATATATTGTTAAAGTCATCAAATCAAGGAGAATGAGATGGACAGGGAATATGGCATACAGGATGAGAAGATAATGCAAACAGGATTATGGTGGGAATATTTGATACAAGAAGGAGATCACTTGGAAGATCAATGGTGTGGACAGCCGGATATATAAATTGGTCTCCAAGACAGAAAATGGGAGGATGTCGATTGGTTTCATCTGGCTCAGGATAGGGGCCTGTAGTTGTGTCTTGTGAACTTGGTAATAAGTTTTCTGGTTCCACAAAACAAGTGGGAATTTCATGACTGGATGTGGAATTACTGGCATCTCAAGAACTCTGCTAATGAGCTTATTTATGGCTGGAAAATATACATACCTTAAACATATAAGTGGTCTATAATTTTGGAGGTAAATGTCAGACAACTGATTAATCAGGTGACAAGGTATATATATCATAATTATATTCCCAAAGTTATGCATTTTAAGTTACTTTCAAAATGGCAATATACAGTTAACATGAAGTACTTTAACTTTCATATTCAAAGAAAATGGAAGTCGAAGGTCTTGCAACACCATTTATGGATGGGTACTGCTATTACCAGTGCTCTTCTTGAAATAAAACAAGGTGTCAATACTTACTCATTAACAGAAAAAAGTGCTGGTAACCACTCCTGGGCAGCATATCATGTTAAAAATGCCCCTTGTCTTCACATAAACAAACACTTAAAAAAAAGATTTGTTGATGTTAAAAGTAATAAAGTTGTTGGAATAAAAACAACAATTAAGACAATTAAGATGTATTTTTCCACGATTTGGATTTATAATATGCATCCATAATGTCACCATCAATAATGATGCTGGTACAGCATAGTGTTCTGTACTGTCACAAAAAAACACTGGTTATGACTATTGAAAAACAAAGTGAACAAAATATGAAGACAACCACAACAGAAACAGAAACCACTACCATTACTACAACCACCGCTGTCGCCGCCGCCGCCACCACCACCACCACCACCACCACCACTACTACTACTGCTACTACTACTGTGAATGTAATTGGTCAATATGAATATCCAGGGTTTAATAATTAATGTATTTATTCTCTCCCTGCTTTCTGACTTTATCACAATTAGAACAGATGTGGGGTCTACCATCTGTTCTAATTGTGATGAAGTCAGAAAGTAGGGAGAGAATAAATACATTAATTATTAAGCCCTGGATATTCATACTGACCAATTACATTCACAGTAGTAGTAGTAGTAGTAGAAGCAGTAGTAGTAGTGGTGGTGGTGGTGGTGGTGGCAGCGGCGGTGGTGTCTACCATCCATGTAGTGGGTCCCTGTCACCACGGCATGGTGCGTCCTCAGATTGCAGATAGAGGCCTCCGATAAGGAGGGTAGCTGCGAATAAATTGAATAAGCAGTTGCGGACAGCCGACGAGGGGTGGTCCCCAGCTTTGGGGTTGGGCGAGGTGCTAACAACCCTTCCCTGTAAAACACTTATGTTAAGAAACAGTCATAGGTGGGATGCTTGCTCTGGAGACAAAACAATCCGGAGGTAAACTACTCCCCCACTCGGATCTCCGGGGGGGGGGGGGGGTT
>Ga0123352_10002271_pt1 | contig 26610 bp, 30 predicted proteins | sample TergutLab28metaG_FD_89700 | JGI IMG/M metagenome (GOLD analysis project Ga0123352, IMG submission 89700) | Labiotermes labralis P1 segment gut microbial communities from Petit-Saut dam, French Guiana - Lab288 P1 | ecosystem: Host-associated > Arthropoda: Insects > Digestive system > Gut ... | reverse complement strand
AAGATGAAATAGGAGTAGCATCAAGTGTATAATTAAAACCACAAAGAAAGGCGTAACAAAGGTACAAAAAAAAGTTGAATGTAGCAAGAGCTGTTGTATTCAACACGTAATTTTTTCACGAAATCAAAAAAAGCCGAATCTTCCTGCGGTGTTGACTTTTCAACGAAAGAGGAAGAACAAAAGATTATAAACAAAAAAACAAAAATAATTATGAAAAACTTTAAAGAATTTGGAACTCTTCTAACGAGAGAAGAATCCAAGGAAATCAAAGGTGGTTACGACACTATGATAGTAGTCGGAGGGAAAGAGGACGATGGTAAACTCCCTACATCATGCACCTCTGCAATGTGTGATAAACAAGACCCATGCCACGATGGAGTTGGAAGAGGTACGTGTAAGAGTCACGCATTCGGTTGTGGCTGTCTGCATTAACATAGTTCCTTAATGTGCCGAAGGGGTTATCCCATAGATAACCCCTCTATTAAAAGTAAAAAACTCATAGATCATGAAACAACTAACTTCGTTGAGCTCGCAAGCTCGATTCTTAGCATTATTACTGCTGCTTGGCGGAATACTATTATCTTGTACTACAAGAGGAAAACAGAACAAAATAAACGTGGTTCGTCTCGAATTAGAAGGACAGCGATATGATAGTCTGCACCTCGCCCTCTTTTTAGATGAAGACCAACGGATGTCTATAGAAGGACAATCCGAAGACGGACATAATTGGGAGTTTTTCTACCCCGACAGTTTGTACGAGCAAATTAAATATTTTGATTTTTTTATTCAGGGAACTCCTGACAGTGTGAAACATCATCTTCTTTTTCGTCTTGTAAAACAAGACGATACTTTGAGGGCTATAAGTTGTTTTTTCGGAAGATCTTCTTCGCATATAAAAGCCCGCTATATTGAAACAACAACGCGTCGAGATGTACTTATGCTCAGGAGAGGAACAGATGAAGTTATACTTGGAACTACTATCAGAGATCTTTTCGAAATTTCTACAGATGACCAAGAATTAATATCGTCAATGAAAATAATGACTTATGGATATGGATATTACAGTGAAGAGTTTACTCACGAAGAAATGATGCAGCGGGATATGGATTTTATTAGGCAATACCCTAATTCCCGAGCGATGATAAGTTTGCTTGCCTACAGTAGATACAGGCGTGGTTCAAAAGACGATTTTGCCAAGCTATTCAATCTTTTTTCGGAAGAGCTTCAACAATCTTTCTATGGACAAAAAATCTACAGACATATCACACGAGTTGATACTGTATTTAAAAATCAAATGTTTTCTGCTTGGGATACCGACCTTCCCGAGTTAATCGTGCAAGATTCTTCCAAATTTAATTTGATTCTTTTTTCTGCTTCGTGGTGCGGTCCTTGTATGCGTCAAATACCTATTGTAAAAAAAATCTACCAAAATTTGGGAGATAAACTAATCATGACTTACGTTTCGCTGGATCATGAACGAACTGTTGAAAATTGGCGAGAAAAGATGCATACACACAAAATCCCTTGGCGAAGTCTTATGGTTTTGACTGAAAAAAAGGACAAGGCGATACGTGATGATTATGAAATTTTTGGCGTTCCACATGCTATACTGGTGTATCCAAGCAGTATGAAAATGGAAAAATTAGATCTTTGGAAGGAAGAAGATAGACAGCGGTTGTATGAATTGGTGAAATAATACCTAAAAAATGTAAAATTCATGAAATTAAATATATTCAATTTACACGAGTATGATTCCGGTATCGTTATAGAATTTCTCAAAAAACTCCAAATAAAAGTAACTGCTCATACGGTAGATGAAACATTGCAACAACACCCCGACTATCCAAGCATTCTCAGTATTGGCGATAGTCTGAAAAAATGGGGTGTAGACAATGTTGTCGTTAAAGTGGAACCGGAAAAATTATCCGAACTTCCGTTTCCGTGCATTGCACATACAAAAAGTTGGAGTTTTATCATTATAGACACAATAGATCAAACTCATGTACACTATACAGATGGGAAAGGTAAAACAGCTTCAATTCCTTTGGATGATTTTTTGGAAAAATGGTCGGGTGTTGTGCTATTAGCCGAAGCAGGCGAGCATGCAGGTGAAAAGAACTACAAAACAAACCTCCGAAAAGAAAAAATTTCAGCCTGTTTTTCGTGGGGATTATTGTTATTTCCTTTCCTATTGGGTGCTTTCGCCATTGCGAATAATGCATTATCAGAAATTTCGGGATATAGTTTTTGGGGCTTTTCGTTGCTCATTCTTCTGAAGTCGCTGGGTGTTGTTGTATCTGTGTTATTGTTGTGGCACGAGATAGACAAAAACAATCCTGTTTTGAAACAAATCTGTACGGCAGGCAAGAAAGTAAACTGCGATGCCATTTTGAGTTCGAAAGCATCGCAAGTGTTTAGTTGGCTCAGTTGGAGCGAGGTTGGGTTTTTCTATTTCGCAGGCGGGCTTTTGGCGCTGTTGTTTGCAGGTAGTCAGACGTCTTCTGTATTAACCATTTTGGTTTGCATCAATATCTTGGCTCTGCCTTATACAATTTTTTCTATTTTCTACCAATGGCGCATAGCCAAGCAGTGGTGCATGTTGTGTTTGACGGTACAAATTCTATTGGTGGCAGAATTTTTGGTTGCGTGGTTGAGCGGAAGCGTTGGAACGTTACGAATTACTTATGATTTTTGGATTCAACTGATGCCAAGTTTTCTGATTCCGCTGGCTCCGGCTTTTTTGTTACCTGTGGCTATTTGGTATGCCATCAAACCGCAACTTTTGGCTGCTCAGCAAGGGAAAAGAGATTTTAAACGATTACAACGCATCAAGTATAATCCCAATGTTTTTCAGGCTTTGGTGCAAAGACAAAGGCAGATTACAAGCGATGTAAAAGGCTTGGGTATTACCTTAGACAATCCGCAAGCAAACACACATCTGATCAAAGTTTGCAATCCATATTGCGGACCCTGTGCCAAATCACATGAAATTATTGATGATTTGATGGAAACCGTTCAAGTAAGTGAGCAAATTATTTTTACTGCCATCAACGAGGAAAACAATCCTGTAACTTTAGTTGTCAAACATTTATTAGCGATTGCTGCACGAAATAACGAGAGCCTCACGAAAAAAGCATTGGACGATTGGTACGGTGCAAAGGAGAAAAACTATGAGATTTTTGCTGCTCAATATCCGGTAAGCAAAGAAGAGTTAGATGATCAGACTACAAAAATTGATGCAATGGCAAAGTGGTGCGATGAAACAGAAATTTCCTTTACTCCAACGATTTTTATCAATGGATATCAGCTTCCCGATACGTATTGGGCAGATGATTTGAAGTATTTTTTAGAAGAATGAGAAACAGCATGCCAAAAATAGCAAACAGATGTCTCGCTTCGCTCGACATGACAGTTTATAGTTCGAGACAGGGGGATTGTAGGGGCGAGGCATGCCCCGTTAGGTGTAGGATGGAATCGCCGCCGGACTATCAGCGTTGCAACCTCAGTCCAACGGGGTGGGGGTGAAGCATGCTTCACCCCCACTTTTTTGTAACTTGGCAGAGATACTTTTGCCCTTACAGGTTATCTCACAGCTCGAAACATTCGTTTCCAACGGATTTTTCCCTGAAACCATTTTTTGTCTTTGTCTAACGAAAGCCACGTGAATTTGGGTTGTCCAACAACGTGGTCTTCGGGAACAAATCCCCACATACGTGAATCGGCGGAGTTGTGGCGGTTGTCGCCCATCATCCAATAATAATCCATTTTAAATGTGTAGGTATTGGCTTGTTGTCCGTCAATAAAAATTTGACCGTTTTTGATTTCCAAACTATGGTCTTCGTAGGTTGTAATGATGCGATGATAGAGCGGTAAGTTTTCAAGCGAAATTTCAATCGTTTGACCCTTTTGAGGAATGTATAGCGGGCCGAAATTATCCACATTCCAAGGGAAACGCTCGTCATGAGGGAAAACACGTCTGTCGATCTTCTTTTCGAGATAGATTACTACATCTTCAACGTTTGGGAATTGCCTTACTTTGTCAACCATATCACTTGTCAAAGGCACAGTTCCGTGGGCAAACAAGGTGGCCACATCTTCATTTGAGACGCCTATTTCGCGCCATCTTGTTTTCGGAATAATGCGAGGATCCGGTAAAATTTGATAATTAAACTGCGTAAATCTCGGATTATTTTCTAATGTTCCGTTGATGTAAATTTGTTGATTGATAACTTGCAACGTATCACCGGCAATGGCAACACATCGCTTTACAAAATTTTCGCGCTTGTCGACCGGACGCACTATGATCTCACCAAATCTAGCTCTGTTGCGCCAAACCTCGTCTCTGCCAAACTCTCGAATCAATGAATAATAATCTGCAGAACTTTGATAAACCGTCGAAACCGTATCTCCAACAGGGAAATTAAACACTACAACATCGTTGCGCTGTACCGTTCTGCGCTGAAAAAATCGACGATAATCCAACTGAACGGCATCAATATACGACCTTCTATCTGTAAATGGCAACGTGTGATGGACAAGTGGAAACGCAATCGGTGTTTGCGGCATTCTCGGGCCATACGCCAATTTGCTGACATACACAAAATCGCCGATTAACATGGATTTTTCCATTGATGAGGTTGGAATTGTATAATTTTCAAAGAAAAACATCCGAACAATCGCTGCTGCAAACACGGCAAAAATAATTGTATCAAACCAATCGCGAGCTACGCTTTTTTTGAACGGTGGCAAGTCTTTCGGTTGAACATAAACTTCTTTTTTTACAAAAACCAAATACGGAAAATACAGAAACGGCAACACCGCTGCACTAAAATATTCCCATATCGCATTCCGTTTGAAACCAACCGAAAGCTCCACAAAAAGCAGCATCAACACAAAGAAATTGATGAACGGAATGCAAAGTAACAATATCCACCACCAAGATTTATTCGTGATTTTTATCAGTATCCACAAATTCCAAGGCGAGATGATGGCTTCCCACCATTTTCTGCCTTGTTGTTTGAAAATAACGCAAAGACTGGCGATGATTGGGGCAACGATGATTAGGATGAATAAGATTTGTGTCATAATTTTTATTTTTTGGTTCTTGTAGAGGCGGGTTTTATAACCGCCCCTATTGGGCAACCGCAAGGGTTGCCTTTACAGTTTAACATATCAGACATGGTGAAAACTCCTATTTTCCCGATCAGCCATTCCGCCGCACAAACAGCGCCTTTTGCGAAACCTTCACGGGATTTGGCTTCGTGTTTGATTTCGATAGTATCTTCGGCAGACTCATAACGAATTTTGTGAATGCCGAAAACTTCATCTTCGCGAATAGATGTTATGTTTGAAATCTCCAATGGATAATGTGGCAATAAATCTTCGACTAAAGAAATCGCTGTACCGCTTGGTTTGTCGAGCTTTTGCAAATGATGGGTTTCTTCGATATGCACGTTGTAATCGGGAAAATTTTTCATCATTTGCGCCAAATGTTTGTTCAATTCGAAAAACAAATTCATGCCGATACTGAAGTTTGACGCATGAAACAGAGCTTTTTGGTGGTGTTTGCAATACGAAAAAACGCCTTCTTTTTGTTCGTTCCATCCGGTTGTTCCAACCACAATCGGAATATTCAAATCGAAACATCGAAACATATTTTTCACAACGGTTTGCGGTGTTGAAAATTCAATGGCAACATCAGCTTGTTTTACTTCATTCTTTAAATGTTTCCAGTCATCGTCATAATCGATTTTTGCAACAATAGTATGGCCTTTTTGCAAAGCCATTTTTTCGATGGTTTTGCCCATTTTGCCGTATCCGAGTAGTGCGATGTTCATTGATTTGGGCGGGCGAACCCCGCCCTTACATGGTGATTATTTTTGTTTTTTGTCGTAGGGGCGCGGTTTGCGCGCCCACATGGTATCATTTTAGTGTAAACGTTAATCGCAATCCGCCCTGCATCGGCAGTCGTTGATTTTGGAGTGCGTAATTAGAAAAATCAGTCGATGTGTAAGGTTGTATGCGCAAAGATAAATTGTCGCTCACGTCAAACGTTGCCAAATGCGCAAATACACAGGCATCAACGATATTCAGAATGTACAACAATCCCGAAAAAATATAGATTAATTCGATATTTCGGCGATAATATTCTCGCATGCTTAAAATCTGATCCGTACTATAAGGCAGGAAATCAGGGTTTGGAATGAAATTCGTATCTCCCGATATTCGACCGCGATATTCTTTTTGAAAAATATTGCGTTCTCTTACATTCATGTTGTGAAAGTATAACAGTGTAGCACCACCGCCGTAAATAATGGGAACTTTCCACCATTGTCCGTTGTAAACCTGCCCCGCGCCGGGAATTGCAACAGAAAGCCATGTTGCAACTTTTGGGTTTTTCTCTCTGGGTAAGGCAAACGACCTATTTCTCGAAGAAATTTGAGTGGGTTCTGTATTCAGTTGCGCATCTCTTCGAACTGTCGGAGGTGGTATAACAACATCTTCAACAACAGGTTCTATTGTGGTTTCAACTACGGTATCAACAATAGTTGCCGTATCTTGTGAAAACCCTATAAAATTCAGTACACACAGAAACCCAATGAGGCTCAATTTTATGATGTTTACACTGTTCAAAACAATTATTTTAACATCGAAATAATGCGTTCAAAATCTTCTTGGGATTGAAATTCGATGATGATTTGTCCTTTGCCAGTTTTCGAAAATTTGTATTTGACCGGTGTTTCTAATTTTTGCGACCATTCGTCGTGTGTTTGTTCCAACTTATCGGAAATGGTGGATTTGCTTGTTTTCTTTAGTTTTTCAGGTGTTTCGGAAGGTTGCTGACAACGTTCCTCCACCTGGCGAACCGATAATTCTTCTTTCAAAATTTGGCGTAAAATTTCAATTTGCTTTTCCTCGTTTTCCAAGGAAATCAAAGGTTTGGCATGTCCCATTGAGATATCTTCGTTTTGCAAGGCTAATTGAATTTCGGCAGGAAGTTTGAGTAAACGCAAATAGTTGGCTATAACCGGACGACTTTTCCCCATACGTCTGCTTAACTCGTCTTGTGTCAGATCTTGAGCATCAATCAAGGCTTTGTAGGTGAGGGCAATTTCTATCGGATTTAGATTTTCACGTTGAACATTTTCCGTAACTGCCATTTCCAACGTTTGTATGTCGGTGGCTACACGAATGTAGGCTGGTATGGTTTTCTTACCTGCAATTTTGGCCGCACGAAAACGGCGTTCTCCGGAAATAATTTGGTATCTACCTTGATTTTTGCGAACTGTAATCGCCTGAATAATACCTACTTCGCGAATAGAGTCTGCTAATTCGTTAAGTTCGATATCCGAAAAGTCTTTTCGCGGATTTTCCGGATTAGTGTCAATATCGTGGATTGAAATTTCTGCAAAACTTTCAACGATGTTAGTTTCGCGAATACTGGGATGCTGTTTTTGGGGATTTGTAGCCTCAATATTTCCTATTAAGGCGGCTAAACCTTTACCCATTGCCGGTGTTTTACTCATGTTCGGAAAGTGTTTTATCAGCGTTTTTTATATGTGTTAAATCGTTTCTTTGCAAGATTTCTCGAGCTAAATTGAGGTAGTTTACAGCACCTATTGCTTGAGCATCGTGTTCCAAAATACTTTTACCGTGACTTGGCGCCTCTGCTAATTTGGTATTTCGATAAATCATGGTATCAAAAACTAACTTTTCTAAATGTTTTTGAACATCTTCGACGACGTCTTTAGCCATACGTAAGCGCGAATCATACATTGTCAGCAAAACGCCTTCAATAGTTAGGTTTTCGTTAAACTTGTCCTGTATAATTTTCATTGTGCTAAGCAATTTACCAATCCCTTCGAGTGCAAAATATTCACATTGTACGGGGATGATAAGCGAATCGGAAGCCGTCATTGCATTCACCGTGAGCAAGCCCAACGATGGAGCACAATCAATAATGATAAAATCGTAATCGTCTTGAATTTTGTTGACGACTCGACGCAAAACCTGTTCGCGGGTAGGGTAGCTAACTAATTCTATTTCGGCACCAACTAAATCAATGTGCGAAGGAATTAAATCCAAATTCGATATAGCTGTTTTGAGAACAGTTTGGTGCGGATCTACACCATCTAACATACATTGGTAGATACTTGTAGTGATATTGTGCAGATCAAATCCAAGCCCGGACGTGGCGTTTGCCTGTGGATCCGCGTCAATCAATAAGGTTTTTTTCTCCAAAATTGCCAAACTTGCTGCCAAATTGATTGCCGTTGTGGTTTTGCCCACACCGCCTTTCTGGTTAATGATAGAAATAACTTTGCCCATATACTTGTGGTTATTAGAACTTGCAAAGATACAAAAAAAAAAACTAAAACGCAAATGCTTTTTAGTTTTTTAGTTACGAGGTCAACAAGGTAGCTAAGCGTAGTTAAAGCCACCGGGTGTCTCGACTACGCTCGACGACCGTACCCGGAGTCCATTTATTAGTTACAATTTTCACTGGAACAATAATTTTAGGAGCCATTACAGTTTTTTTTCGTATCTTTGTAAATTCAAATTCAAAATCACTATGGGAGCATTCAAAGCCTACGACATTCGAGGCATTTACAACACAGATTTCAACAAAGACACGGTTTACAGAATCGGTTATTTTTTGCCGGAATTATTAAACACTTCCAAAATCCTTGTAGGACGCGATGTTCGGGTGTCATCACCGGAGATTTTTGCAGCACTTTGTCAAGGCATTACTGATGCCGGTGCCGATGTCTACGATGTGGGATTATCAACCACGCCAATGGTGTATTGGACTACGGCAAAGTTTGGATTTGAAGCGTCTGTAATGATTACAGCGTCACACAATCCGAAAGAATACAACGGTTTGAAAATTTCGAAAAAAGATGCGCTTCCTGTTGGTTTTGACACGGGTTTAGGCCAGTTAGAACGCTGGGTTGACGAGCGTATGGTTGTGCCGAACCTCGAGAAAGGGCAAGTGATTCCGTACCCCGTTTCCGAACAATATTTGGAATTTCAAAAAACATGGTTGCAACCGATTGACAATCTGAACGTCGCAATGGATTGCTCCAATGGCATGAGCAGTTTGTTTGTGAGACAACTTTATGGAAACAAAATTCACTATATTTTTGATGAATTAGATGGCACGTTTCCTAACCATGAACCTAATCCGCTTGAGCCTGAAAACATTGTAGATTTGCAAAAATTAGTTCAAAAAACTAAGGCCGATATCGGTGTGATTTTTGATGGCGATGCCGATCGCGTAATGTTCGTTGATGAAAACGGAACGTTTATTTCTCCCGATTTGATGATTGGTGTTTTGGGACATTATTTTTTGGAAGAGAAAGGTCTAAAAGGCAAGGTTTTGCAAGACATTCGGAGTTCGAAGGCTGTTGGAGAATATGTTACACCAATGGGTGGTGAAATTGAGATGTGGCGCGTTGGACGTGCTTTTGCTGCAATCAAACTGCGTGAAATTGATGGCATTTATGGCGGCGAATTAGCCGGACATTATTATTTCCGTGATTTTTATTATTCCGATTCGGCACTTATGGCTTGTTCGTTGTTGTTGCATATTTTCAGTACATTCAAAGCAAAGGGAATTTCCGTTTCGCAAGTGATTTCGAAGTTAGCAACATATTCAAATTCCGGCGAAATCAATTTCAAATTAGACCAAAAATTGGAAGCGATGAATGCTGTGAGAGATTATTTCCAAAACTCCGAAAAATGCCTGAAATACTACGATTTTGATGGCTATCGTTTGGAGTTTGAAGATTGGTGGTTCAACATTCGCCCATCGAACACAGAGCCCTACTTACGGTTCATCGCGGAAGCGAAATCACCAAAAAAACTTACGGAAGTTGTGGAAAAATCACGAGAGATTATAGGACGTTTTCAATAATTTTTCGTATCTTTGCAAAAAAACAAACGGGACATGAACAAAAACTACTATTGCGTGATTATGGCGGGTGGCGTTGGTGCTCGCTTTTGGCCGATGAGCAGAACTTCACAGCCTAAACAATTTATTGATATTCTTGGAACAGGTGAAAGCCTTTTGCAACGTACGTTTCAGCGTTTTTTAAAGGTTTGCCCTCCGGAAAATATTTTCATTGCAACCAATTCGATTTATCGCGATTTGGTCAAACAGCAATTACCTGAAATTTCTGACTTTCAAATTTTATGCGAACCAAGTCGTCGGAATACCGCACCTTGCATCGCTTACGCGAATTACAAGATTCACCAAATCAATCCGAATGCGACAGTTGTTGTAGCTCCGTCCGATCACGTCATCACAAAAGAAGACGAATTTACAAACGTAATTTTGTCGGCCATGGACGCTGCGACGCATAACAATTGGCTGATAACATTAGGCATTCAACCGTCCAATCCGAATACGGGCTATGGTTATATTCAATTCGATGAAAACGAAGTCTATGCCAAAGACAACCGTTTGAAAAAAGTGAAAACATTCACCGAAAAACCCGAATTGGAAATGGCCAAACAATTTTTGCAAAGTGGTGATTTTCTTTGGAATGCAGGGATTTTCATTTGGAAATTAGAAAATTCCATGAGAGCCTTTAAACAGTATTTGCCGGAAATCGACGAATTGTTTCAATCCGGATTATCGTATTATAATACACCTGAAGAGCGCGACTTTATTGATAAAACCTATCCGATGTGCAAAAATATTTCCATTGATTATGGGGTAATGGAAAAAGCCGAAAATGTGTATGTGCTTTCATCTGAATTTGGTTGGTCGGACTTAGGAACATGGGGATCTCTTTACGAACATTTGCCAAAAGATAAAAATCGCAATGCGATTGTGGGACGAAATGTGATGATGTATAATTCGCAAGATTGTATCGTGAATATGCCGAAAGATAAATTAGCCGTTATTCAAGGTTTGGATGGCTTTATTGTTGCGGAAGATAGCGGTATTCTGCTTATTTGCCGTAAGGAGGATGAACAGCAAATTCGACAATTTGTGACGGATGTTTCGATTGAAAAAGGAGAGAAGTATGTATAGGTCGTCATGTCGAGCGTAGTCGAGACATCCCATAGCAAGGGGATTCCTCGACTACGCTCGGAATGACGATAAAAAAAATAACAAATTATCATTATGAAAAAATTAATTATTGCCCTCTTTGTTTTGCTGTCCTCGCAAATGCGTGCAGACGAAGGCATGTGGATTCCAATGCTATTAGACCGCAACTTTGCGGACATGCAAAAATTGGGATTAAAACTTACGCCTGAACAGATTTTCAGTATCAATAATTCGAGTTTAAAAGACGCAATTGTGCAGTTTGGCGGTGGATGTACCGGCGAATTGATTTCTGCCGAGGGTTTATTGTTGACCAATCACCATTGCGGTTATGCTCAAATACACGCGCTTTCGACTGTTGAAGATAACATTTTGGAAAACGGATTTTGGGCGATGTCAAGAGGTCAGGAGAAGCCCTGTAGAGGCTTGACAGCTCGTTTTTTGGTTCATATGGAAGACGTAACCGATGAAGTGAAAGCTGTGCTAAATGATGAAATGACAGAAAGCGAACGCAGTAGAAAAATCAGTGAAATTTCGCAAGAAATTGTGTCGAGAGCACAAGCAGAAACTCATTATACTGCGCGTGTAGCGCCGTTTTACGAAGGTAATCAGTTTTATTTATTCGTTTACGAAGTTTTTGAAGATGTGCGTTTGGTGGGAACACCACCCGAAGCTATCGGCAAATTTGGCGCAGACACCGACAACTGGATGTGGCCTCGTCATACGGGCGATTTTGCGTTGTTTAGAATTTACATGAGCCCCGATGGAAAACCTGCGAAATATTCTGAAGACAACGTGCCGTACATCCCCAAACATTTTTTGCCAATTTCATTGGACGGCGTGAAAGAAGGTGATTTTGCCATGATTTTAGGTTATCCCGGGCGCACCGATCGTTTTGCAACATCGTGGAGTATCAACAATTCAATCGAATTGAAAAATCCGACAATTGTAAATGTTCGAACCAAACGATTGGAAATTATTGACGAATTTTCCGCAAAAGATCCTGCAGTAAGATTGCTGTATGCCAACAAACACGCGGGTATTTCAAACTTTTGGAAATACAGTATTGGTCAAACCGAGCAGCTGAAACGAAACAAAGTTGCCGATAAAAAAATAGAAATCGAACACAAATTTCGTGAATTTGCAAAACAAAATCCGGAATATGCCGATGTGCTTTCCGATATTGAAAATGCTTACCAAACACTTGATCAGTATGAAGTGGTGACTCGCTACAACATGGAAGCTATCAGAGCGATAGAAGTATTTACGATTGCAAACCAAATGGCGACTCTCGAAACTGAACTGCAGAAGGCTCAACCCGATGCCGAAAAAATCAAAACGATAACCGAGCGTTTGAAAGGTATGGTTACACGAATTTTTGACAACTCGTATCAACCTTTGGAGCAAAAAAATGCGGAAAAAATGCTACGAATGTATGCTACAAATGTTCCGAAAAATCAGCAACCCAAAGAGTTTGTTGCATGGACAGAAAAAAATAAAAATGACTTCAATAAAATGGCGCAAGAATTTTACAGAAGTCCTTTTTCAAACAAAGAGCAGGCATTGGCATTCTTGAATAAACCTAATCAAAAAGTGTTTGAAAGAGATGTAGCATATAAAATGGCACGAACATTTACCAAACATGCAGAAGAAATAACAGAAACACTTTCTCCAGTCAATGAGCAATTGCGCAAAGCCAACCGCTTGTTTGTAGAGGGTTTTCTGAAAATGTATCCCGATAAAAATATTGCACCAAACGCCAATTCTACCATGCGTTTGACATACGGGCAAGTATTGGGCTATTCGCCTGCCGACGCGGTTTGGTACGATTACAAAACCACGCTCACCGGTTTGATGGAAAAGGAAAATCCTGCGTTAGCCGAATTTACTGTTCCAGAGAGATTGAAAGAACTTTATGAGAAGAAAGATTTTGGTATTTATGCCGAAAATGGAAACATCATAACGTGTTTTATCTTTAACGGCGACATCACCGGTGGAAATTCCGGAAGTCCTGTATTGAACGCCAATGGAGAATTAATCGGCGTTGCTTTCGACGGCAATTGGGAAGCCATGAGTGGCGATATTTTCTTTGAATCCGAACTTCAACGCTGCATTAATGTCGACATTCGTTATGTGTTATTTATCATTGACAAATTCGCCGGTGCGAAGCATTTGATCAACGAAATGTCGTTACGAGCAAGGTAATTTGGTTATTTTGGAAAAAAATAAAAAAAGAAAATCATATTGCCAATAGAAGAACTATTTCAGGTTGTATTTTTCTTTCAGTACATTTTTCGTCTCTTCATCCAACGAGTTCATGTACTTTTTCCAACCGGGACAGAAATTTATATGCCACCGCCAAAACCTACCAATCAATGATTTTGGTGCTTTATCATATTTTGCTCGTATGGAACATTGTTCACAATTGTGTTGTGCCATAGATTTTTTTTTGATTAATGTATATTCTAATTTTGTTTTTCTTTCAAAAGATCTCTGATTTCTGTCAATAGTTTTTCTTCGTTGCTTGGTTCAGGAGGTTTGGAAGTAGTTGCTTCAGGTTTTTTCTTGAACGAATTAATACCTTTGATAAACATGAAAATACAGAACGAAATAATCATAAAATCGAATGTTGTTTGCAGAAAATTTCCGTAGTTGAGCGTAACTGCAGCTGCGGTTTGAACACCATTTTCGATTATCGGTTTTTTGAGTATCAAACTCAACTCCGAAAAATGAACGCCTCCAATCAACACGCCAATCGGTGGCATAATAATATCCGCCACAAGCGACGAAACGATTTTTCCAAACGCACTACCTATGATAACGCCGACAGCCATGTCGATCACGTTGCCACGCATTGCAAATTCTTTAAATTCTTTGAATAGGCTCATTTTTTTGATTTTTAATGTTTAGCTTTCAAAATGTACAATCAAATTAGCATAATCTATTACAAATTGCATATCTTTCAAACCTAATTTGGCTTTGTAGTATTGTTTTTCATTATTTACTTTTGTGATTTTTTCCAACAATTCTTCCTTTGTAGAATTAGCAACATCTTTTACAGTTTTATAGCCGGCTTCGTAAAATGCTTTAGCTGCTTGTGGGCCAATACCATTGATTCTTTCAAGACCGGTTCCTGTTTTGTCAAACGTTCCTAATTCTCTCCTTAGTATGTTCAGATATTCCGGTAATATTTTTGTTTCCTTTGATAGTTTATCAATCTTTGCAGGTGTTGATATGGCTTGTTTTAAATCTGACAAATTTTTCAAGCCATAGTTTTCAAATATCTTAAAGTTAGCATCCATATTTTCATGCAATATCTGTCTACTGGGAATTAGATATTGATTTTTCAAAAACGTTTTATAGTTTTGAATATCCATTTACTATTCTGTTGCCAAAGGAGTGTAGAATTCAATCAAATTTTCTTCCGGATCTCGTAAGTAAACCACTCGCATTCCCCAATCAGGCATATCCATTGGTCGATTGATAAACTTGATTCCTTTCTTTGAAAATTCTTGATAAGTTTCATCAACATTTTCAACTTCAAAAGACACCAATGATTTTTCACGGTATCCCGATGGCTGAGTTTTGTCAGCATTACCAACAGTCGGAGCCATATAATCCGAAACAAATATGGCAAAACCTTCGATTCCGTCTGCCACTTTAAAGGAAGCATAACAACCTTCTACATCGCCCCAAGTAGGTTCTAATCCAAGCTCCTCTGTATAGAACTTGAAACATGTTTTGTAGTCCTTGACTAATAGTCTTACATTACTGAATTTCATAGCATTTAATTTTTAATTGGTTTGTATTTTTTTGCAAAGGTACGATTTTATTTTTAATAATCAAATTTAGCACCAAAATTCTCTAAAAACTATCCAAATTCATAAAAACAAGTGATTTTGTAAATTATTTACAAAAAAAACAAATAAACATTTTGTTATATGGTTTTTTTTTTGTAATTTTGTAATTCGTTTACAAAAAAATCAAAAACATGCTAATAAATTTTAGTGTTCAGAATTTTGGCTCAATAAAAGACAAACAAACGCTGTCCTTTGAAGCCGATAAATCCACCCACTTGGAAGATTATTATGTAATCAACACAAATGGTCTACGATTATTAAAACTTGCATTGATTTATGGTACGAATGCTTCTGGAAAAACTACCATTTTGAGGGCTTTTGATTTTTTTGGAGATATTGTATTAAATTCACAAGAACAGAAAACACAATCATTAGATTTTAAACCATTCTTGTTTAATCCAAATACACCAAAACAAAACACTATTTTTAATATAGATTTTATTCGGAACAACATTCGTTATTTGTATGAGGTAGAGTTAAATCAAAAATCTATTGTCAGAGAGACACTTTCTTATGCTAAGAATCTAAAAAACGCAAAAAGCGCATTCGATATCTTTGTAAGAACAACTGATTCCGAAAAACAACTAACCAATATTGTTTTTAATTCAAAAATTAAAATAGATAAAGCATATTTAAAGGTGTTAATAGCCAACACACTATGGAACAACACTGTTTTGGGTGGATTCCTAAAAACGAATGTTGAATTGAAAGAATTAACTGATGTTACAAATTGGTTTAAGAAGTATTTAAAGCCTACAATTTATACACGGACAAATCTAGATAATTTTATAACAGAATTTATAGACGAAGGTAAAATTGACAAAACAGCCATATTAGATATTCTTAAAAAGGCAGATTTTAATATTTCTAATATATTCATAAAAAAAGAAGATGAGGATATTCCTGATATGTTTATTGATTTTTTTGAAAAACTAGATGGTGTTCCAAAAGATAAAATTCAAGAGTTGAAAAACAATAAAAAGATTACTACTTTTAACTTAAAATTTGAACATACTATTAAAAATAAGCCGTATTCTCTGCCTTTTAAAGATGAATCACAAGGAACACAGCGATATTATGGCTTTGCGGGTCTTTTGTATTTATTGATAGAAAATTCAACTCTATTTCCTATTGATGAACTCGAATGTTCGTTACATCCGGATTTGTATCAACATTTCTTATTGTCATTTTTAGCAAATACGAAACACTCGCAACTCATTACAACTACACACAATCGCGAAATTCTAAGCAATAAGGATATTTTCCGAAACGATGTCATTTGGATTACTGATAAGGATAATGAAAATTATGCTACCGAACTATATTCGCTTGCAGATTTCGACACAAAAGTTATCCGAGACACAACAAATGTTTTAAATGCGTATAAATTAGGGAAATTGGGTGGTGTGCCAAATTTAGGAAGTTATTATATCAATACTAACGATGCGAGCGAGTAAAAAAATAAAACAGTTGGCAAAACCAATATTTTCATTTGTCGTTGATGGTGAATGTGAATATTGGTATTTGCAAATGCTAAAAGATAATGAACCATTGCTAAAAATTCATTTATCTCCCGAAATCTATAAAAGAAAAGCACTAAAAGAGCAATATAAAAGAGTGCTTGAACTTGCCAAAGGGAGTGAAAAAGTTTTTTGGGTTATTGATTTTGACGTAATTCACAAAGAGACTCGAGATGCAAAAAAAGGAAAGAAAACTCCTTTACAAGAATTTGAAGAATTCTATAACAGATGCAAGAAAAATGACAAAATAAAAGTTATTGTTAATAATCCTTGTTTTGAATTTTGGATTTTATTGCACTTTGGTTATACGACATGCTTTTATGAGAACTATAAGGCACTACTTCCAGATTTAAAAATACATCTTGCTGATTACGAAAAAACACAGAAGTATTTCGTAAGAACAAATCCGGACATTTACAAAAGATTAAAGCCAAACTTACAAACTGCCATTTCACATTCTGAAAAGTTAGGTGAATTTGACTTTAAAAATAAAACAACAGGAATAGCAGAAATGCATAAACTTTTCAAAATTGAAAGCATAGATAATTTCCTAAAAACTTGTCCATAACAAGTGGTTTGTAGTTTGCTGAAATTTCGATAACATTTAATATTACCGTCGTGATATTTTAGCTATTGCCCCATATTTTTATGAAAAACAACTGGAAAAAAAACACCACCCTATTCCTAACAAGCCAAACCCTGTCTCTGTTCGGAACCATGCTCGTACAATATGCTATTATGTGGCACATCGTACTCGAAACACAATCGGGAGCAATGATGACATTGTATATTCTTGTGGCGGTTTTGCCGACTTTTTTCACGTCGCTTCTCGGCGGTGTTTGGGCAGACCGATACAACAAAAAACACTTGATAAATCTTGCCGATGGCTCGATTGCACTCGTTAGTTTAGCCATTGCTATAAGTCTTTCGGCAGGAATGGACAGTATCATTTTGCTGATGGTCGCCGCTTGTGTACGCGCATTAGGACAAGGCATTCAACAACCTGCCGTTGCTTCACTCATTCCGTTTATTGTTCCCGAAGACAAACTTTTGAAAATAAACGGGCTAAACAGCAGTATCCAATCCGGAATATTTTTGCTTTCGCCCATTGCAAGTGCTTCGCTGATGTCGCTTGCACCTTTGCAAACGCTGTTTTTGATTGATGTTATAACTGCTTCAATCGCAATCGTAATCCTCTATTATTTCGTAAAAGTGCCAAAGAGCAACTCCCAAACGGAAAACATTGCGACAACCTCACATTTTGCCGAACTGAAAAGCGGTTTGAATTACATCAAAAGTCAACGCTATTTGTTGGTGTTGATAGGACTTGCAGCTCTTTTTACGATCGCTATGTCGCCGTTATCAGTTATGACACCATTGCAAGTTACACGTAATTTTGGAACCGAACTTTGGCGACTTTCGGCCATTGAAATCGCTTTTGCAGGCGGAATGATGTTGGGTGGAATACTCGTTGGCATTTGGAGTTTTCGCAACCGAATTTATTCAATCGGAGCGGCTTCAGTCGCTATAGGAGTGTTGACAATTTCATTTGGTTTGTGGACAAATTTCGTTCCTTATCTCTTGTGTATGGCGCTTTGCGGAATCACCCTTCCATATTTCAGTGCGCCGGGCATGACCTTATTACAGGAAAAAGTGGAACCCAATTATATGGGACGAGTGCTATCCGTTTTCACAATGCTTGGAAGTCTTGCCATGCCGTTTGGAATGTTATTTTTCGGACCGCTCGGCGATATCATCAACATTAATTACATCATGATTGGAACAGGTATCGTGATGGTATTTTTGGGGACGTTGTATTTTATCAACAAAACTTTGAAAACAGCGGGAATAAAAAGGAGTTTTTTAAATGAATTGTGATTTTTTTTGTATCTTTGTAAAATAATTTGAGAAGTATGATAATTCGCAAAGCCGCTCCCAAAGATACTCCCGAAATTGCAACATATCTGATGTTAGCGATGGAAGACATCGTTTATGAATTCATCGGCGAAAACTGCAAACTAAAAGCAATGCAATTTTTAACAAATCTAATTTGCAAAGAAGCCACTCAATATTCGTACGAAAACTGTTGGATTTTAGAAATCGAAAACGAGATTGTTGCAGTTGCAGTTGTTTACAATGGTGCGAAATTACAGGAGTTAAGAGAACCTGTAGCCAAGGAAATAAAATCCATCTTCAACAGAGATTTTAATCCCGAAAATGAAACACAAGCTGGAGAATTTTACATTGATTGTTGCGCTGTAAGTCCGCATCAGCAAGGAAAAGGAATTGGCTCAAAATTGTTCCGGTTTCTAATTGACGAGTATGTCCACAAAAGACAAGAAACGCTTGGATTGCTCGTGGATAAACACAATCCTAATGCAAAAAAGTTATATTTGAAATTAGGTTTTGAAATTGTTGCTGAAAAAACATTGGCCGGAAAAGAAATGGATCACCTTCAATTCAAACATAAGTAAAAAAATCAAGACAATTATTGACACATTACTTGAAAAAAGCAAATTTTCTTTCAATGAAATCGAGCGTCAGTTGGGGCATTCCAGAAGCCTATTGTTAGATGAATGTTTTGCAAAAAAAATCGAAACGCTAAAGCAAAACAAGCAGTTTAATACTGCCGAAAACTATAAGTTCTCATTAAATAGTATATGCAAATTTGATTCAAGAAAGCTCGAACTAAAAGATATAACTGTAGATTGGTTGAAAAAATATGAACGCCATATGTTAGATAAAAATCGCACATATACTACGATTGGTATGTATCTTCGAAACTTACAAGCCATCATCAACGAGGCGATAGTTGCTAAAACATTTAGCGAATCACATTATCCATTTGGTCGTGGAAAATACGAAATACCTTCTGCGGAAGGTCGGAAATTGGCGTTGCCACTACATACAATTAAAGATATTTATCAGTTTGAAAGTCTGACCGATCCGACAATTTCTAAATACAAAGACTTGTGGCTGTTTTCATATTTCTGCAATGGTGCAAATTTCAACGACCTTTTGAGATTGAAATTTAAAAATATCAACGGCAATGAAATTTCATTTTTACGAGGAAAAACACTCAATACTTCGAAAAAGAAAAAGACAATCGTTGTTTATCTTACCGATGAAATGCGTGAAATCATTAAGCGAATCGGCAATCCGGTGCAACTTCCCGACAATTAAATTTTCCCATATCTAACCGGAAACGAATCTCCCGAAAAAGAATATGAAATAATCAAAGACGTTATCAAGCGCACCAATAAGCGTATGGATCGCATTTCACAGGTACTCAATATTCCGAAAATAACCACTTACACTGCTCGACATTCCTACGCCACCGTTCTCAAACGTAGTGGCGCAAATATCGCATTCATCAGCGAAAGTTTAGGGCATTCAGACTTGAAAACTATTGAAAATTATTTGGCGAGTTTCGAGACCGAAGAACGTGAAAAAAACGCCCGACTTTTAATTTTTGTGCAAAGACCAAAACCAACAACTTGTAGAATACGCTTTTCGTGATATGAGCAAGCCAATGGGCGTAGCAACCTATAAAACGACCAAAGAATTACCGCCAGAATACAAGAATATATTGCCGGATACAGAGAGCTTGAAAGAGTTGTTATGAGACCAAACGAGCCATTCGAATTTTATTTTATTTGAACAAATGTTTTCTATTTCGCTGAATAACGAAAAAAAATAAAATAGTTCTATTTTTTTTCGTATCTTTGCAGTCCATTATGGCAAAGCTAAAGAAAATAGCCTCATTCTTTTTATTGATGATTTGCGTAAATTATTACGTAAGTACGACTTTCTTTTTGCACTCGCACGAATACCCAGAAAGAACTGTTACTCACTCACACGCTCATAAAGATTGCCACCACGATACAAAAGGCGGAGGACACACCGAAAAATGTATTGCTGTTATCGACCAAATTTCAAATTTAAAATACGTTATTTTTTCTTTCGGCGATGTTTCAGCACCATTGCCATTCCTATTACATCAAGAAAAAAACGTTGAAACAACCCAACGAATAAAAGATGTAGATTTTTGGAATCTTTCGCCGTTAGAGCCTCCGAGTTGTTAGAACAAAAAACAAAAAAAGTTCTAACTTCTCAAATCAAAATTTATGTACAAATATATTTTAGCATTTTTATGCTTACCGCTTGTTGTGGCTTGCAATCGTAACAACACAACAGAAGAAACTGCGGATTTAATTTTAGAGGGTAACACCGTAGTTGACGATAACAAAATAATATTCACCTAAAAAAATGAAATCATGAAAACAAAAGAAAAACTAATGAAAATCGCATTATGTTCGGGATTATTGCTTTTTGCGATATCCTGCGACCGAACTTCAAAGATGAGCGAGGACGTAGTACTGAAAGATTACGGTGCAGAGCCGACAGTGCTGGACATCGAAGCCTACACCTTATCAAACGACAATTTTAGAATTGCACTTTGGACAGGTGAATATCTTCAGGTAACGCTGATGAGTATTCCTGTAGGTGGTGAAATTGGTTTGGAACAACACAATGATGTTGACCAATTTTTACGTATTGAGGAAGGACAAGCCAAAGTGATGATGGGCGATGCTGAACATTCTCTAACTTTCGTAAAAGAGATTGGAAAAGATTTTGCCATATTCGTTCCTGCCGGTAAATGGCACAACCTTATCAATATAGGTAATAAGCCGTTGAAATTGTATTCTATTTATGCGCCTGCGGAACATCCGCATGGCACAGTACATCGAACTCAGGAAGATGATGTACATTAAAAATTAAAAAAATAAAATCAAAAAATTATTTACCACTCATTAAAAACAGTAAAAAAATGAAAGATTCAAAGTACCGCTCTATTGTGAAATTAGATTTCCAATACGCACACAGATTTATGAATTATCCGGGCGAAGCAAGCTATCTTCACGGACATTCAGGATTATTAACCCTTGAAATCGAAGGGGAGTTGGACAAACACAATTATGCCTATCCGGTAAAAGAAGCACAAAAACTGGCTTGGGCGGTGGCAGATAACTTCCACCACGCAACTATTTTTCAAGAAGGCGACCCCTTGCTTGATTTAGTATTGCAGGGCTACGAACAATGTGAAATGAAAGGCACAACAAACCGATTTGGAACGCCTGCAAAAACACTCAACCACGAATTAGTAAAATCTTTTCCGGAAAGTAGGGTGGCAGTGAGTAAAGGACCCTCTACTTGCGAGTGGTTCTGCACAGTGTTTTACGAACTTTTGAAGGACAAATTGAATATTAAAAAAGTTGAGTTCCGCTCTTCTTCATTGAATTGTGCCTCAAAAGAGTTCTAAAGAATTACACAAATCGCGAGTGGGTTGTTAAAAAATGACAACCCACTGCTGCTAATAAAATTATGAAAAAAGTATTTTTACTGATCGCTATGACTACACTCGTTTTTGCTTGCGGAAACAACGTTTCTAAAAGTAAAGACAACGAAAAAGTAAGAACAGAATGTATAAAGCACTATGAAGGCAAAATTTGCTGCAAAGACGGACAAAAATGTCTAGGAAAAAAAGCATGCGAAAAAAAATGTAAAGCATGCGAAAAAGAATGTGAAGAGTGTCCAAAAAATGAAGAGTGCGGAGAAAAAAAACAAAAATTGTAATGTGTAGAACTGTGTGCAAGCCTAAATTTTTGATATCTCTTTTGTTGTCGATGTTTTTGTCATCGACAATAGCCCAAACGACAGATACTACGAACAATGTTATCGAACTCGCAGAGGTCGTCATTACTTCGCAACATCGCGAACAGCGATTGCTTGATATTCCTGCATCCATCACAGTCATAAATGCAAGAATGCTCGAAACTACCAATACAACGGATTTGATGCAATTAGCAGGTTTTGTGCCGGGATTGAACATATTGACACAAACACCCGGACGCCCGAATTTGGTTATTCGCGGACTCACAAGCGATGAAGTAAGCCCAACGGCTCAACCGCGTGTTTCCGTATATCTGAATAATGCACCGATTAGTCGTGCAACTATGGCGGTTACGGAACTTTACGATATGGAACGTATTGAAGTGTTGAAAGGCCCGCAGGGAACGCTTTTCGGACGTGGTGCACAAGCAGGAGCAATCAGTTTCATTACGAAAAAACCAACCGATTATTTTGGTGGCTATCTTACAGCAGGTATGGGAAATTTCGGTATGAAACAGTTGGAAGGTGCAATAAATATTCCGGTAATAAAGTGGGAAAATAGGCCTTACAATATTCTCGAAACTCGAATCGCTGGTATTTACAGTTATCACGATGGTTATGTAAAAAATACATCAGGCGGAAAACTCAACGGAAAAAACACTGCAGGAGGACGACTTACAGCATCGTTTAGACCAAAAAACAGTTTTTTCAAAGCCGACTTAACCGTAAATTATCAACGCGACGACGAGCCCGGAACGGCATTTATGAGCAAAACATTGCCAAACGATGAAGTTGATATTTTCAAATATGTGGTAACACTCGACGAGGATAAAGATTTTTATAATAAACGTGAAATTTTTGGAACAATTCTCAATGCTCAATATCACACAAGCGAGAAAAATTATATAAGTTCAATCACATCATTTTTCAACAATAAGGCCGATTCTCGTTTCGATGGCGATGGTTCTGCTTTACCGGCAATAGACATGGCAGAACGTGTAAGAGCACAACAATTCATGCAAGAATTTCGCTATAATTTTTCTCATGGGAATCGTTTTTCGGGAATTGTCGGCACAAGTTTTTGGCATGAAAACGTAAATCATACTTACACGTTTAGCCCCGACGAACAATTTTTAGCACCTTTGATGATGTTAGCGTTAATGCCGGAGTTAATACCTGCCGATTATCAAATGTTTGTTAATGGCAGACCTAATCCGTTGCTTTCATTAGTTATTCCCGGTCATTTGATAGGTTCGCCTAATCCTTTTGTGCATATCGACCTTCCGGGCGTGCATGTGGAGGAAAATTATACCGAAGCCGTCAATAGTGCTTATGATTTGTTTTTCGATGCTTCGTATGAAATCATTCCAAAATTAACGTTTACAGCAGGGATGCGTACTACATTTGAAAATTTTTCGATTACCAATCGTGCACGTTTTGTTGAAGGCGAACCTTCGGTGCTTGGCTCAATGAATCCCGCAAATCCGTATCCGAATTTCTTTTTCAAACCGATTGATAATCCTAAAAGGAACGAATCTTTTTTCGGTTTCACATGGAGAGGTGCTTTGAAATATGATCTTGACAGTCGTTCCAATGTGTATGCCGGATATTCACAAGGACGTCGTCCGAATGTGCTTCAATACGATTCGAAAGGAGATTATGAATTACTAAATGCAGAAATATTACACAGCTTTGATGTTGGATATAGAATTCTCGATTGGCGATTTATGGTTGATGTCTCGTTGTATTATCAACTTTACAGAGATTTTCAGTCGTGGAAATGGGAAGGCATGGACTATTTGCAAGAAGGCATAGATAGAGCCACGTCTTACGGAGCAGAATTTTCTGCGAGATATTGGTTGAACAAATACCTAACTGTTTTTGGAAATTATGCCTACACTCACGCAACATTTGACGACAGAGACAACGACGGTAGACCTCAACTCAACGGAGGAAATTCGTTTCGTCTTACGCCAAGAAACAGTTTTCTTTTGGGTTTCACAGCGGGTTTCGATGCCACAAACAATATTCGTATAACGTTCACACCAACTTACAGATGGCAAAGCCATATTTTCTTTGAAGATGCCAACGACAAAGGGATAGATCAAGATGCCTACGGCTTGTTGAATGCAAATCTCGCCGTACATTTCAAAAAACAAAGATTAACCGCTTCGTTGTTTGGCAACAACCTGACCAACGAAAAATTTCTCATCGGTGCAGGCAATATGGGAGCCATGTTTGGAACTCCGACGTTCGTTCCCGGAGCGCCGAGAATGGTAAGAACAAGATTGACATGGAAATTTTAATCAAAAAAACTAAATATCATGAACAAGAAAATTTTAAAAATTTCGTTAGTAATTGCCTTAACGGCAGGAATTGTAGCACTTCATTCGTGCAAAAAAGATAAACTTACGCCCGAACAAGATGGGCGAAATTTGGCAAAAGAGTTGTGTAGTTGCTTTACCAATGCAACAAATGATGACGTAAGATTAGCATGTTTCACAGATTTTGAAAACAACGCTAACAAGTGGAAAGATAGCAATGACAGAAAAGCACTTCAAACTGCTTTTGACGAAGCCATTCAAACATGCGGAGCTTCGCCGTACGATTGGTATTACACGCATTTGGCAGCAATCGCAGTTGCTGAATTTTGTGCATTAGCTGCCGAACATCCTAATGGCGATGCGATGACACTTGCACCTCTGTATATGAAATATGAAACCTTACTTAATAGCGGAAATCCGGCATTTCTTAATCCGTTTTTCGGAGGATTGATGGCTTGCTCACCTGCTTCCGATTGGATATTATGTTTTTTCCGAATGACGGATTTTTGTCCTCCTCTGACAGATGAAGAACTTATAGCATTGGCGACAGAAGCCATTCCTGAATTTTGCCAATATTTTACCGAAAATCCGGAGGCAAACATGGACTCAATGCTGGCTTCAGATCTAGCAATCTATGCCAACTACTTTTCCTTTCCGGCGTTTATTGAAACACTTTTACAAGGATTAAGCACTTGCAGTAGTACGCCTCTATGGTTTATTTGTATAATGACAGGTGGCACAGCACCGGGATGTTAAAAATTAAAAAAAACGCGTAACTTTGCAAAAAATTTAATTTTTATGAAATCCTTGACGCTAACAAGTCGAAAAGAAAAGATTAAGCGATAAAATTAAAGAAAAGCAAGAGAACGAAATTGTGTTAAGTGATTCGGATTTTAAGTATGGAAAATTATCTTTTGCAGGTTACAATTCCTCATGAAATTCTACAAAAGACACTTTGTAACTACGACCAAAACCATTTGACCGCATATCTGCGGAATCTGTTGGGACTTGGAAAAGAAAAAGAATTATTGCAATCATATTTGGTTGGAACGGCAAAGCATTGGCAGGGTGCGACCGTATTTTGGCAGATAGACATTGCCGGAAAGGTACGCACTGGAAAGGTTATGCTCTACAACCCCGAAACCGGCAAGAGAGTGAAAGATTCGGCAAATCGGATTGATTGGGCACATACTCTTCTGAAACTTCCAAATTTCAACCTTAAACAATGTTTCTTTGGCGAGCATTTACTCGCACAAAATCCTGAAAAGGCTGTTGCTATTGTTGAGAGTGAGAAAACGGCACTAATAGCAACCGCACAAATACCCAATATGTTGTGGTTGGCTTGTGGCGGAAGTCAAGGGTTGTCAAGCGAGAAATTCGAAGTATTGAAAAATCGCAAGGTTATTCTCTTTCCCGATGAAGGGCAATATGAGAAATGGTTGGAAAAATCCAAACAACTTAACCACACAGGCAAATTGTTTGTTTCTCCACTTTTGGAAAAATTACAAGGCTTTGAAAAAGGTTTTGACATAGCCGATTTATTATGAAACGACATTTTTGAAAAGTAAAAAAGAAAGAAAATCGCCAACCAAAACCTAAAACCACTCAAAAGGTATTAACAATTCGATAAAAAACCAAAAAAACAGTTTTGTGTGTAGTTTGTGTGTAGTAAAAAGAGAAAAGGCTTTCAGGAAAATCCCGAAAGCCTTGTTTCTCTAAGTGGAGAATAACGGAGTCGAACCGTTGACCTCTTGAATGCAAATCAAGCGCTCTAGCCAACTGAGCTAATCCCCCAGATTAGTTGAAAAGTTTATAAAGTTTGTAAGGTTTATAAAGTAAGACATGCGTCTTTTTAACTTTATGAACTTTAGAAACTTTCAAACTGTTCCGTAGTCCCGAGCAGATTTGAACTGCTGACCCCTACATTATCAGTGTAGTGCTCTAACCAAACTGAGCTACGGGACTGTAGAAGTCAAATCCTCATGCTAAGAACTTAACTTTTTATCAAAAAAAAACGACAATAGTCGTTTCCTTTTGTATGTCATGCAAACCATTCAGCAATAGGATATAACCACTGTAACGTTAGTTTTTTTCGTAATATCTCTCCAGAAAGGAGGTATTCCAGCCACACCTTCCGGTACGGCTACCTTGTTACGACTTAGCCCCAGTTATCCGTT
>Ga0123352_10002270_pt1 | contig 26612 bp, 16 predicted proteins | sample TergutLab28metaG_FD_89700 | JGI IMG/M metagenome (GOLD analysis project Ga0123352, IMG submission 89700) | Labiotermes labralis P1 segment gut microbial communities from Petit-Saut dam, French Guiana - Lab288 P1 | ecosystem: Host-associated > Arthropoda: Insects > Digestive system > Gut ... | reverse complement strand
GGTCAGGCATGACTATACAGCACAAGGCAAGACAGTGCCTGTACAGCACAAGGTCAGACATGACTGTAAAGCACAAGGTCAGACATTGCCTGTACAACACAAGGACAGACATGACTGTACAGCACAAGGACAGACAGTGCCTGTACAGCACAAGGTCAGGCATGACTATACATCACAAGGCAAGAGGGTGCCTGTACAGCACAAGGACAGACAGTGCCTGTACAACACAAGGTCAGACATGACTGTACAGCACAAGGACAGACAGTGCCTTGTACAGCACAAGGTAAGACAGTGCCTGTACAACACAAGGTCAGGCATGACTATACAGCACAAGGCAAGACAGTGCCTGTAAAGCACAAGGTCAGACATGACTCGACAGCACAAGGTCAAACATTGCCTGTACAACACAAGGTCAGGCATAATTGTACAGCACAAGTTCAGACAGTGCCTGTACAACACAAGGTCAGACATGACTGTACAGCACAAGGTCAGACAGTGCCTGTACAACACAAGGTCAGACATGACTGTACAGCACAAGGGCAGACAATGCCTGTACAACACAAGGTCAGACATGACTGTACAGCACAAGGGCAGACAATGCCTGTACAGCACAAGGCCAGACAGTGCCTGTACAGCACAAGGTCAGACAGTGCCTGTACAGCACAAGGTCAGACATGACTGTACAGCACAAGGTCAGACAGTGCCTGTGCAACACAAGGTCAGACATGACTCTACAGCACAAGGACAGACAGTGCCTGTACAACACAAGGTCAGACATGACTACAGCACAAGGACAGTCAGTGCCTTGTACAGCATAAGGTAAGACAGTGACTGTACAGCACAAGGCAAGACAAGTGCCTGTACAGCACAATGCCAGACAGTGCCTGTACAGCACAAGGTCAGACATGATTGTAAAGCACAAGGTCAGACAGTGCATGTACAACACAAGGTCAGGCATGACTGTACAGCACAAGGCAAAACAGTGCCTGTACAGCACAAGGTCAGACATGACTGTACAGCACAAGGTCAGACAATGCCTGTACAACACAAGGTCAGGCATGACTATACAGCACAAGGCAAGACAGTGCCTGTACAGCACAAGGTCAGACATGACTGTACAGCACAAGGTCAGACAGAGCCTGTACAGCAGAAGGCCGTCACACGATGCTTTCCAGTTCCCTTATTATCTCCTGAACCGATGGTCACAACAAACAGCTTTTAAACATATTTATAAATAATTCGCAATCGGTCGATCTGTACTTCGAGCATATTAATATAAAGCGATTCTTTTCAGAAAAATAGCAAAGTTACATCGTGTTTGCATGTAAAGTTACAGTCATAGGCTCGACTCGTGTAGGCACAAATAAAATATTTGAGAACAACCTGTAGTTCTGAACATGAAATTCCAGACACCTGGTCCTTTCCAGGCAGTATCAGACGTGGCACATGCGGGTGCACTTTACGTCAGTAACGGCCCGTATCAGTCCGGCAGTAACAACAGTTTGTTCCAAGAATATGAGGAAGCCTCACGTTCAGGCCGATTTCACTGCCAGGGACTATCCCTGGCAACGCAAGGCCGCTTTGTGCATCGTTACACAGACGTTCCGGCACAGCCTTCTGTGACGTCACTGCCGTGCAATTTCGTGCAAGCAAATTCCTCTACACTGCAAACGGAGAAGCATGTTTCTCCCAAAACATCGAGTGTCCACCTACCAAACTGAAGCCTTAATTCCTCAAAGTGCCTCCTGCATGCTCACGCGACACAAAAGGGGTCGTGTGTGTAAACTGGGAGAGCACAGCTAGCTTCAGAACTGTTTTCAGAAATGGGGGCATTCATGATCAGTTGGGGCCGATACAACTGTCATGAACATCGGAATTCAATTTCATTGCAAAACGCCCATTTGGTTCCAAGAACTCACGGACTACCAGCAATAAAAATACTGAGTAACCTCAAACAACATAAAAAGCAGGACACTTCAATTTTAATACAATTTTGTAAGCACAACGTACATCGGATGGTGTACGGACAGTCTGACTGCACACGGCATGACAGCAATCACCCTGAGCTGCGAGTGATCTGCAGAATAGCAGGACAGTGGTGGAAGCCGACTGGCCGATCACGTGATCGCATGATTTGTCGCCACCAGTCACGAAAGGTGGAGATAGCGAACATCGAGACTATAACTTGCCTCAATAACACGCCACTGACTCAAACCCTAAAACTTGGCTGCTTGACGATTTTTCATCAATTGCGTGCGTTTTGCATGCGAAATCGGTAAATGTGGCTTGTAATGCCCTAAAGACACGAGTTTCACAGGGCTCGCCCTATCGCCCAATGCCAGTACGTTAAACACTCAGTGACATGCAGCACGCGCAGAACGTACGTGCGAACGTGCACAGTGTTGGTTGGAACAAGTGAAGGGGTGAACAGTAGTGAAATGTAATGAGAGTAATATAAAAATGGACTAGATTAAACTGGCTCACGATATGGTAAACTGTTTGGCTTTTGTGAACACTGGGGTTCCACGAAGAGGCGCGAACTACCAAATTGTGAAGCAGCGAAACCCTGCGACAAGTCAGGCAATTGCAGGCGGCTAGCACGGAGGTAATTGACAGTTGAGAGCAGATATCGGAATGTGCGCCATCAGGGGGATTCAAGACTGCGGCCTTACGAGACGGAATACCTGGATCATCCAATCGTACCCTATCCCTCCTATCGAGTCGATTCATGTTATCTGATTATCTACTTATTCACGTGCCTACAGGTGCACTTCGGTCATGTATTTATTTCTTATCCGCAAATGCGCACGGATCCTAACAGCGCAGCTTTAAACAGAAAGAGAAATCCCCAGTTCGCAAGTTCTGACGCACCGGTTCAGTTCACACAACAAATAATTCGATACCAAATCAAACGCACCAGAGCCGCAGTGCTGCCGCTACACGCTATGCCCTTTAAGCACAAAACACGGACGGTTGTAAATACAATTCTTAAGAAATGACAGACTTGGTGGCGGTGGGAGTTTGGATACAAAGGCAGCAGACCCCAGCAGACACCTCGCTCACAAGATTAGTTACGTCACGTCACAGGCTTCTGGCCCCGCCGTCTGGCATCGATCGCGGAACCTCCTGCTCCCCCAGACGACGCTCGTAACGGCCCGGCAGAACGAACCGTGCAGCGGACAGCAACCCGGCTGCAGGCACCAAGTGACCTCACAATGCACCATGCATATACTGATGCACCAACCAAATTTCTCTTAGCTCAGATCCTAACCTTGAAACAGGTCATTATTCGTGTTGTGGCGCTGTGGAGTGGCGGCCGGCCGGCCGACCGAACGGCAATGCACAACGTTACATGCAGTGACCGGCGGGCGACATACACACAGCAGTCGGTCGGTTCAGTCGAGATAGCCTATATTTGTATTAAAACTGTCAGAAGTGCAGTACAGTCAGTGCCATTCACTCTCTCTCACACACAGCACCACGAACATGTACAGACACTGCCAATGAAAACTGAAATTGCAACAACATTTTCACTTTCTGTACTTTCACCCCTGCACACAGCCCAGACGCAACCTGCGTTGCTTTACAAGGCCGATCAATACGCTGACCGGCCGACAATTCAGCGACACCGTACCAACTGCCGACTGCTGAAGGAAGTAAGTAGGGACACGCCAGAATGCGTGCAAGATAACCTACGGCAGCACCGTGCTGACAGTTCTGGTTGCTGACAGCTGACTGGTGTATTGATTTAAAGACGATGATGTTATGAAGAGGAATGAGACGCGGGCGATATGCAGCACAGGGACCCACCGCCGTTAAGAATATGTGGAGTTCTACCTCCATGTCGAGTATGCCCTTATGGCGCGGTGCCTAATTAAGCAGTTCGCTTTATCTCCTTGCTACTCGGCCCACTGTCTTTCATAATTTCCTCTGCTTGTCTCCACTGTACAATTAAAGCACCAGTACAAACCCGGACAGCTTCAAGACGTTTGTATCTAGGTGGCTAGCAGCAGCAACAGCACGACTCCAACCCTCCGAAGCATCCCTCACATTCCTACTGCAATATTTAAAACCGAACTGCCGGGCCACACAGACAGACAGACACTCACCACTGCGCCTTTACAGGGTACATTGCATGTTGAAATTTATATGAATTCTTTCAACACAGCCATTTGTTCTGAACATATGACAGTTCCGTTCACACAAACACGACAAACCTATGTCTGTGCTTAGTGCTGCTTGGGACAACAATCGATATGGACGCTGAGAATAATCAGGATGACGGCAGACAGTAACTGCTGCAGCTAGCAAACACACAGCATCTGAATTGCTGCTGCTGCTACTTGAAATGCACGACTGGATCAGCTTTCGTTTCACTAATTGAACAACAAACAGGAGGTAATGTTGTTGCTGTCGTTGTTGTTGTCGGTAAGTACAGAATGCACTTGCTGTTGTTGCAGAACCGTCTTAAAGTGGGGGAGGGGGGTTGATACAGCAGAAGGGACAACACACAGTCAGCTTGGCAGAGACACAGCATCACAAGGTTCTCAGACTTCCCCCGCTCGTCCTTCTGAGAGTAGCGTGTAAAACGAGACGTCACAATGGAAAAAAGTGGTGGCTTGAAAAAAAAATGGCCCCACAATTTTGATCTCTCATACAGAAGCAGTGGAAAAGTAATGTGACTCTTAAGACTAAGATCACCCGAACCATATATAAACATTCAGTCCGTACCGCGCAGTAAATACACTCCGTCTCAGTTATACAAACCAGTCAGTTAATGTTGTATAGGGAAATAATGGCTGTTTGTTCTTAGATCCATACAAAACACATAAATACACTGTGTGGACAGAACGTGGAATTGTAAATGTTAAACTGGCTGTACATATAGTGACCACTGTGCGGTACATATAGTGACCACTGTGCGGTACATATAGTGACCACTGGCGGTACATATAGTGACCACTGGGCTTTGAAGGGCTAATACTATTTTCCCACTGCCATGCCAATGGTAGAACTGCACAACATTTACCTATCAAGGTTTTACGTGTAGTTACTTCCTTCATTGCAGTGGATGGAAGTCTTAAAATACGGACAGCCCCTAATATAGGGTCGTCATGCATCTGACTTCCACGGCACTAACGTAGCCAGCCGGCAGTGGCGACACTCGATAGTTGTCGGACGGAGAACAGCACTGCTGGACGGAAAATGTAACGGTGCGGATGAAGAAATGAGAATGGCTTGTAGTACGAGTGGAATAACAAACGCACAGAAAATTGTGCTCGAAAAACCTGACTCAACCACTTACGAGACTTTGGTTTATAGGGGGATAATATTAAAAAGGACTTTAAAGATACGGAATGTGCTGACTGCATGCAGTTGATTAGGCGGGCTGTTATGAATAGTAATGGACCGTTGAGTTCCACAGTCACAGTACCTATTGATCGGCTGAGCAACTATTAGCTTTTGAAGAAGATATACGACCGCTTCTCACTTATATGCGAGAGGTGCTCTCCTCCAGTATCGTCCGGAACACCGGCTCTCCTGTTATTCGTGGATTTCCTCAGACTTTTCAATCAGGCAACACCTCAGATAATGAGAGCGTCGTTAAACCGTCCGTCCCGACGCAGGAAGTCACGCTTATAGGCACGCCAAGTGATGGCGATCGCAGAACTATTTGTCGTTACGAAGCAGTCCAGGGGTAACGACGCTTCGAACGGTAAGGTACCATCCAACTTTGCCGATAAGTTATCTGTAGGCAGTAGCACCGGCGGCTGTTCCATCACGCTATCTTGCAAGCAATGGCCACTCAAATCCTTCACTGCACATGACGTACAGCAGCGGAGCAACCGAAATCATTGCGATAAGCGGAAACTGTCAAATTTTGCAGTTGAAGTTTCAAAGAGACAAGCTGGTAAATAAACGAAACAAAAACGACGATTCATTTCCATCAGAACTTAAAGGTACTGACTGAGGCGATCCAGTCACTGGCCTGCCTGTCTGTCTGTCTGCCCATCAGTAAGTTTCAAACAACTGACTTCTTCCTGAATTCAACCATTTTCGTAAGCCTCGTTAGTAGAAGGCCGTAGGTTGGGTCCAGTCTTGACCTTGACCTCAATTATGTCATTAAGTGCTTAACCTAAAGTTGGGGCCCCCATAGACACTTTCCCTTGCCCGTCCCCCAGCTTTAACCTAAGGTTGGGCCCCGCCTTAACTCCCAACATCACCCCTACGCCCAAGCTCCACCGTTTCCCCATACCTCCAGCGTCACCCCCAGCTTTAACATAAGTAGGTTTCCAGTGCACAAGCAGTCGATCGCTGTCTTGTCATGTTCTGTTCTCCAAACATACCGTACAGGCTAACGCCACGCTCTGACCTCTTCTCTGCCATTTCGATACAGTAACTAGCTCCACGAAGAAAAGCACTTCCAGAGAAGCTGACAGTATCTCAGCTACTCCAGACATTAATGTACACGAACGGTCACTACGCCGAACCTCCACTCCCGCCCTTCGCCCTATTCCTTCCGAATGCTCCTCTACCTTACAGTTTGCAAGTTACAGATGTCATGTCGTTGGGTGTTACTGACCAGAACACACGGCAGCAGGAACCACAAGGGTCCGCTGCAATTCACGTAGCACACCAACGAACGATACAGCGTCTCTCCGAACACCCCCTTGTCTCCGGGGCCGAACCAGCGTATTTAATAAAAGCTTGGGGTCCTTTCCCCGATGGTATGGCGGCCGGCACGTGAAGCTGACCACTCACCCTTATCAAGGGCCGAGCCTAGGAACGAAGTATCTGCGGCCGTGCGCCTTCCTGTGTCAGTCATGTGACTGCACTGCAGCGCGCGGTTCACAACACTGCTGACTGCCAGACCAACGTCACGGAAGTGCTGTATGCTGACCTGCATTACGTCGCAGTATGGCGCTCAACTGACACACAGAACAGGGAGGCAACAAGCGACTATTAGCTTCACCGTCCGTCCGTCCGTTCTCACGGAACAACTCGGCTCCCGCTGGGCGGATTTTGATAAAATTTAGTATTTAGAATATTTTTACTAAAGTCTGTCGAGGAAGTTGACGTTCGGTTAAAACCGGACAAGCGCAACGGACGGACACTTTGCACCGAGACATACGTACACCACGACTGGTCTTTACAATCGAGACAGGTGGTGTTTTCTGCGCGGTACGCACTCAATCAATAATTGCTCAGACACGGACAAACCGACGTGATAGGACGCAAGTCCGTCACTAAGCCATTTCGTAGCGTGTAAGCTGTCACAACTTGCGAGGACACCTGCACAGGAATTTAAAATCTTGGAGAACTGACAGCGGGAGCTGCAGACACGCAGCAAGCCGCCGTACTGCGTACCAACGCCTACACCAGATCCAGATATGCAGACTGCAGGCAGGCAGGCAGGCATTTCAAGCAGCGCTGTATGGTGCAGCGGGCGGCAGCGCGTCACTCGTCTATTTCTACACCAGCGTCCTCCAGCCGCTACTTTTACATAATTCCTGTCAGTCCCACCCAGCTTCTCAATGCCAGACATGCGTGACGTCACCAGTCGTCGGGTTCATGTAGCGCCCTGCACTTCTGCATCCTGCACAACACCGCCCCGTTTAACGTGTCGCAAACAACGCAATTCGCTTTAACGTTCACAAATTTCGGAGACCAAGCAAACACCCGACGAACGTTCCCATGCTGCCAATTGAACTTACGTTCCTCTGTCGGGTTTTTAATTAGCGTCAGTATAACGTGCTGGGTTCTACGGTGTTTCGCTGTGCTTTCAGAACCGCATCAACATCAGCACAGGTACCAACAAAATGCTTCACAGTTATCAGACTAACATTTCGAAAATTTAATAACCATGCAGTAATAATGAGATTCTCAGATTCCCGCATATGACACCGTTTGCAGTGACATCTACCCTTCGTATGAGTGGTCACTCTGGTTGTCATGACAACCACCGTTACCTGGTTGTGTTCTCGGTGACGTACGCGCTTTTGGCGCAGAAATTTTCTAGGCGCGTTAACAAAACAATTCCAAAAAGTGATTATCAGCTTCGTCATGTCTGTCCGTCCGTCCATCCATGCGCATGGAACAGCTCGGCTCACGAGATAAGATTCCGTCGCGGTGTAGCTGAGGCTTTCGCTCTTCTGGGATGTTACGCAGCGTAGGTCGTAGTTGCTTACTTACCGACGTTTCGGCACGGTCTACAGGTCCCCATCTTCGACAGTCAAGCAGTCTTCATGGATTGCTTGACTGTCAAAGGTCTGAACTTGGCTCCCCCTGGACAGACTTTCATGAAACTTTATATTGCGGATTTCTAGTAAAATCTGGGAAGAAAATTACAGTGTTGTTAAAATCAGACACTTTACATGAACGCTACTACATTCAGGTAATCGCTCTTCATACTGGAGACAGCCCGATCCTCTCTGACTTATGATTCCCTTGATGGTCTTAACACTACAATCCAACATCTACACCTGATGCTAAAATACACAGAAAATTTTTCAGATAATAACAGAGCACAAGCACCAGAATTTTTACGCTCTGCCGATGTATCCTAACTTGTAATAATTCAGAATGTGTTCTCTGTGAGGCATGGACTGACGCTGAAGAAACAGTTGAGCATCGACCATGTAATGCAACACAGCACAACCACATGGCGGCACTCTCAAGGGTAAAATTAGCATGTGGGTTCATGCAAGAATAGAGAAATTAGTTAAGAGAGAGGCAGCAGTGACATATGATTATGGCAGCGCTTCGTATGGCATGAGGGGCATGTGGTTAGTTGGTATGTAGTTGCATACCTACACACCTGTATACATGGCTTCATAAACAATAAAACTGGTATCTTAGTCTTTGCATACTGAAAACATTAAAATAAAGGTGCCTGCAACCAAAAATCATGTTCGGCTCACTGTTCTTCAGGTGTTTCCTTACATCCCAGTAACATGACAGACGCTCAATACGTAAGGTTCCCTAGGTCAAGTCATTACAGCACTATATGTAGCTCTTCCAGTATATTCCACCAAAGTATCGTTATTTCTCAACAGAATCCCCATGTCCACTGAATATGTATGCATGCAGATGTCTAATGACAGGGTGAGAATGACTGCTGTTTTGGTGTGCAAACACCACAGGTCTTGTTGGTGCCCTGTGAACTTCATTCACATACATAGCTTACCACTGTTAGAACCAATTTTTAAAAGTGTACACACCTTCCATAATCGCTCTGTGTAAGGATCAGCGATGACAGCTGGGACTTCTTAAATGCAGGAGTCAATTCTGACGCTAATCACTATGGATCACATTAAAATACAAGCAAGCACTAAGAATGTGTCAGTAGTCACTAACGGCTAATGGCAGCCAGTATCCTGAAGACAGCAGCAGATGAACCGAGCCCAGAAACTTTATGTATATGTTAATGTACCTCAGACAGTGGACAATGTCAGAAATATTTAAAGATGCCACAGATTTCTAGGGCATCATTTCAAGTTCTTGTCATGCTGCAACAACACTGATTGGAAGGTGACATTGGAAATGCTTTTGATTTTCACAAAGCACAGCCAAGCGCATCATATCCCTTTTGCTTTTTGTTTATCACTAGAATTATTATTTTAATCCCCTGTTTACACACAACATGTGAACTGCAACCAGGATATGACATCATACGTTATTTACCAACAGCAATTGACCGCTAAGGGTCAGGTATGAGAGGCACAGAACGTGAAAGGACCTGGGACCTCCCAGTTGTGAAGCCAGAGTACTGCACTATGATCTTATAAACAGAATGTGTGCATATGCAAATTATGTGTAATACACTGGCACATAAATATTGGATAATATTTTGACTGAGTTTAGAAACCAAACAAACTTGTTTCATTTAAAATGTGTATACATCAAGTACCCAGTACAGTTAATGTAAGTTAACATTCATCTGGAGCTCTTCCAGTTCAAAATGGATGCTGCATTCACTCACGACTTACACAATTTAGACACAGGCCTTCATAATCTACAGTGATGCCAAAAATCTGAACCACATGGCTCACAAAACACGAAGATTTAAGCATACAATAAAGAGTTTGTGGGCGCTCTCATTGACACAATTCTAACCATCCTACCTGTACAACAGGATAACCACTGGATCCCATAGTTCCACCAGCATGACACGTCACATCACTACGTGCTGTCACCACATCTCATCTACACCTGACATGGCTCCACACGACACAGGGATCCCTCGTGGGTCTGGGCAACACCAAATCACCAGCATCCAACACTCACCCCGGCAGCTGGGCAGCTGAACACAACACCATAACATTAGGACAAGGAGTCATTCTATGAACACAACACATTTCACACATTACATGCAAACTGGTTCCAAACTCTCTGCCCTTTACACCATTTGGCTGAGTCTTGTGCATCTGCAGTTGGACAGCGCTGTCAATGGCACAAGAGCTGGTGTGTCATCAGGAAACCCTTACTAACACCTCACCTTTATTGCTACAACACACATGGTATGTACACCAGCAATACTTGGAGGCTATATGAGGCAAGGGTTAGGTTAGGTTAGGTGTCTAAGCTGGAGGATTCTTGTCATAACCTGCATGATAACACAATGTACATGTCCTCTGGATTCAGATTTCTTCTTGTGGACTGTCTGTGGGCTGCTGGCATGGCAGGCTGTAACCCAACCAAGGAACCTGTTGGCCCCTTGCCAGTTACAGTACACAGATGTCAGCCATCTCTTGATGACCACCACAAGTGTGTGCCATCTGTAGTCCATTTCACGAAGCGACAATTCCTGTCATTACAGGTGAAAATACTGTCATACTGACAATAATGACTGGAGTCCGTTGCACAGAACAACAAGTGATAAGTGACTACTATACTGCAACAAAGTAACAGGCAGATCTGAGCCGTTTGATGAGTGCTCATCTCACAAAGACATTTTCCTGTTACAGTCACTTGTAACTGTACAGCATCTTTTGACTGAGGTAGCAAGTGAGGTCAGCCTAGTCAGGTTTAGATGAATGTGTGATACAGAAGGACAATGAAAGACACTGTGTTTAGGTTAAAATCAAGTCATTATGTGTTCCAGTGATTAGGAATACAAGAATGAACTTGTGGTGATTCAGGGACACAGAATTCATGGAATCAGAGTGAATTAGAGTGAGACAGAAGGGAGTTAAGAACATACTGACAGGTTCCATCTAACTTCAGTGAAGCCGACAGAAACTTTTCAGCATGGTTGGACACTTTCTTTTGCACTGGCAAATCAATTGAGGTCACACTGTAAGTGAGTAGCAGTTGCTACAAATGGCACTGCATTGGCTAGGTACAGGAGGGCAATATCATGCAGTGCGTGACATGCACATTGAGTCTGAGGCCAGTGTTGTCATCTCTGACAGAAGATGGTGAGGGTATATCAACCGGCAATTCCAATGTAGGTAACTTTGCCTGTTGCTTATCTGCAACTGTCTCATAAGCCTGAAAACAGTCATCACCATCCAGACCTTCTAAAGAAGGATTATCCTTTCCCAGAATATCCAGGATGAGGAGGTCTATTTCATAGTCCTGCGCCTTCTTAACTCCACCTGTTCCTGTCGTTTCTGCATTGCCTCTTTTGGCCCGAAATATAATAGTTAACTAAGTTCTGCACACGCAGCTATGATGGTATATTACACCAGTCTTCTGCATTTACAAGGATCTGTGATGATGAATAGTAACCACTGTGCCAGTTCTGAAGCATAATTATAAACATATTGTATGAACTAAAAAATGAGGGAAGAAAAAGATAAGCAAATATTTAGTTAAAAGAGCAATTATAAAGTGTGAAAGGAACAATCCAGAATATTCTAGAAATGAAATGAGGCCCATACAGTCTGACATCTTGTAACAGTGAGCAGCATAAACAGACTGTTAACAAATTATGAAACTGAGTGAACTGATGTTGGTGGGCAGCGGGCTGCACCACTGGTTTCCTAAAACCCACCACCTAAATATACAGGACGTGGTTTACAGCTACCCAAACATTACATTTCTCACTCACCCATGTCCTGTTTCACCAGTCTGACCAGCAAGTGTCGCAAAACTACTGCCACTGCCAGTCCTAGTGATTTGGCAAGCGCAGTCAATTCTTTAACTTCTCACATTTCTTTTGTTTTGTGAGATCTTTCAAAAATGACCCAAAAAGAACATGTTTCTCCTGTTTTATCTCCTGCAGAACAGTGAGGTTCTTGCAGTCGCCATTTTACCTGTCCTTGCTTCCACTACCCAACTTGTCCAACTAATTGCTAAGAAGGACAGTGATGACAAGTCTAGCAAAAGATTTCTTAAAACAGGATTGGATGCTACTTGTGAAATGTCACTCCCTCACCAGTCAACTTGTCAATTGTCAGACCAGTCACTTCGTGCAACAGGCCCGTGCTAATGTGGCACAGTTTGCACATCACGCAAAGCATGGCCTGCTATCATGAGTGGTGCCAGCCATTTGCCTTCCTTAACAATGGCATCAGAAGCTAGCTCTTGTCCTGCTGACAGCAGCCTATGTCACACCATCACAAATCAGTGACTGGTACTCATATGCAAATGGGTATCATAAGACCTGCCACTGGGAAATGCTTGGATGGGTTTGGAGTACCATGACTGCTGTGAGGAGTTCTGAGTCCAACTGCGCTGGCAGTGACTCAGTGACAGTTACTGCTGCGAAATCTTAGGCAGAGTCACTACAGTGGCTACCATGTTGACTGCTAGATGCTCACTCTGCTTTACAGTTTGTGTGCAGTTTGGCAGGAAGCTGTATTGATGCACTCACACTAAGAGAGGTTATGTGATGCCATGAAACTGGTAGACAGGTGCCACTCTCACCTTAAGTGCAGAATAACACGATGGCTTGTTTGGCCATGTTTATGCCATGTACGTGGTGTCAATACCCAAAAGAATGAATATCACAATGTCTTGGCTTTACATGTCAATATAAGAATGAAAAATCCTACCGTAATTAAATATATCCATTGTAAGTGAGAAATCTGGGTCAACCAACACAAATGTTGTTAACAATGTGCATTTTTAAAGTACCACAGTGTATTGTGACCGTGGTAGCACAGTGGTTAAGGTGCTGCGCTACAAATCGGAAGGTCACTGGTTCGATCCCAGCCGATGTCAGTGGATTTTTCATTGACATAAAATCCTTCCGATCGTACTATGACCCTGGGGTCGACTCAGCCTCTAATGGAAATGAGTACCAGGAGTATTTCCTGGGGGTAAAGGCGGCCGGTGCGTAAGGCTGACAACATACCACCATCCTGTGCCGCTGTCATGAGATCTGAGAGCCTTAACTTCCTGGAACCCTCTGGGCCTGTTCAGGCCTGTAATGGGACTGCTTTACCTTTTTACAGTGTATTGTGCTTTGATGACAGTAAATTACAAAGGTACTAACAGTGTGGCCTACATCACAGTGAGGACAAGATGTAACAGGAATACCAACAAGCCATTCCTTACGTAACCCAACCAGCAGCGAGCAGTCCATTACCGAATGCCATGCACAGAACTGAGTGTCACTACTCATTAGCTGACAGCATTGTACAAGCATCATAACACATCATTGAAACACACAGCCAAAATATGTTGTACAACCTAGGGTGCACAAAATTCCAAAAAAGTGAGGAGCCACCTGAAAATCTCGGTGCCAGAATAGTGACATGAAACATGTTCATATTAGAGGTGCCAAAGTGGATTAGTGCCTGGGATTTGTGCACCACTAATTAAGACTACCATTGTTTCATTAAAGAATACATTAAATATCCTCAGAGACTTTCCCAGTGCATGTGTGTATAATGAAAGGAATTTCCTTTACTGGGGAGTTTACTGTAGGGTGGGGAGTGGATTTGTTTCAATTCAATTTATTGTACTTTTTAATCAACTTCTAGATTTCATACAGTACAGGGAATTTCTTGACTAAGTGAGGAACCATTACTTTCCAAGAAGGACTCTGCCCCATGGAATTAACTTGTTATAATGAATTTGTTTACTGTTTTGTATTTCATTATCCATCCATCCAACCTATGGCACTACAGCCCATTGTTGAGCCTTGGCCCACCATATACTTCATATGAGGCAAGCAAACCCTGTACAGGCCTAGAAAGGCCCTGAGGGTTCCAGGAGGTTATGGCTTCTAGATTTCAAAACAGTTGGCACATGAAGGTGGTAAGGTTGTCAGCCCTATGCACCAGCCACCTTTACCCCCCAGGAAATATTCCTGCTACTCATTTCTGTTAGAGGTTGAGTCAATCCCAGGGCCATAGTGTGGCCATAAAGATTAACCTTTTGGCGCCGGAATCATTTTTTTAATTTTAGCACACCCTGTATACAAAATGTGAATAATACAGGAACCAAATATGTTAGAATTATGAAACAAACTGCATTTTGAAGAGAAAAAAACGGAGAGTATAAACCGTGTTTAAAATATTCGGTACCTATATTAGTTGAATAAATATATAAAATGCAACTTTGGATGTTAGCGGTGCAGTACGTCAACTATAGTTGACGTTACGCATCTAAAGGTTAAGCCAATGGAAAATTCTGGTGACACCATCAGGAATCAAACCCACAATCTTGCAGCTTGCGGTGCAGAGCGCCTCAAACAACTGCGCCATCACATGTCTATACATTTCATTATACAGGGACATTATTTCATCTAATACTTGTCACTACTAACTTCCTGTCAATTCACTGAACTTGTAAAAGAATAAAGAATAATAAATAATGTTAGATGTGATATGTGTGTCTGGGACCGAAAGGACAAGATTTTCAGCACCTTCTTTAAATATTAACTGCAATACACTTAACCAGAATGCGTGGATCCTGAATCACAGCAAACTGGAACAGTGGTGAGCAATGTTTTGCCTACCGTCCTGCGAAACAACCCAAGTCAAGCAGTGATGTGAGTTGTCAGACACAACTATGTCCCTGTGTGTGTCAATGTTTAACACATTTACACGTTGTTAACTCTTTGTGATGTTTGCCCTAGTAGCAATGTGTTGATTCATATTCAGTTACACAAGAAGTGAAACAAACTGGCAGAAGGCCACAGTTTCTTGCCTGGCACTGTACACAAAGTCACATATGACATTCTGCTGGCTATTTGGATGGGCAGGGGGGATAATTACATGAAATTTATACACTTTTGGTGTCAGGGAAGGGTAACCTGGTACTGTGAAAATGGCTGACGGGTCCATGGGACTTGTACCCTTCAGTAGTTAACTTGTTCAGAAAGCTTGCTTGTCACATGGAAAGTGTTAATTCCAATTGCATTAGTAAATGGGTTTGATGTTTTCCAGCCAGTACCATTTCTATGCAAGGCAATTCCATATCGAATCACTCCCATAAGAGATAGTAAAAACTTCTTCTGTTACATTGTTCACCAGGTTCCAAGTCTCACAATGCTTGTTCAAAATTTAGCCTAGAGCAGCCACTCTGATTTTGGCAACCTTCATTCAAATCCACCAAAATTTTTGGTCCAATAAACTTCATAAAAGGGACTGCAATAACCTCTGTTCCTGTACTAAACACACTGATGAGACCACCATGATCTGTGCCAACAACAAACGTTATATCCGCCGATAATTACTGTTTTTGTTTCATTATCTTTAGCCTAATACGGCTCCATTTTATTTATTCACTAGAACACTCAGCCAGTTTTGCTGTGTGATTCAGCAACTTATTTTGCTATCTCTATGAAAAGGTAAATTGCAAATGCATTGTTTTGCTTCATACAACAAAATATCAAATTAAAAATGTTTTAAATCGTGACATGGGTAAATATTTTCATATGGTGCTTGATTATTCTGTTGTTAAATGTCAAAACATTTTGCAGTTGTTCACTGTAAATTCTACTACACAGTCACTTTTCAACTATTCACTGTCACTTCTACCACACAGTCACTTTGTACCTGTTGAATGGGCCTTATATTATACAGTCAATGTGCAGGTGTTCACTGTCACTTCTATTACACCGTTACTTTGTAGCATTTAACAGTCACTTTATTACACAGTCACTTTGTACCTGTTCATTCTACTACACAGTTATTTTGCAGCTGTTCACTGTCACTTCTACTACACAGTTAACTTTGTAGCTGTTAACTCCCACTTTATTACACAGTCACTTTCCAGCTGTTCACTGTCACTTCTATTACACAGTTACTTTGTAGATGTTAGCTGTCACTTTATTACACAGTCATTTTGTAGCTTTTAACTGTCACTTTATCACAAAGTCACTTTGTAGCTGTTCACTGTCACTTCTATCACACAGTCAGTTTGTAGCTGTTAACTGTCAATTCAATAACACAGTCGCACTGCAGCTGTTCACTCTCACTTCTTTTATACATTTGCTTTGTATCTGTTCACTGTCACTTACATTACACAGTCACTTTGCAGGTGATCCCTGCCACTCCTATTACACAGTTACTTTGTAGTTGTTAACTGTCACTTACATTACACAGTCACTGTGCACCTGTTCACTATCACTTCTATTACACTCACTTCACAGCTGTTCATTCACTATCAGTTCTTCCATGCCATCACTTAAATGTTGAGTGAGGTAGTTGATATCACTAATTGTGCAAGTACAACTTACTGTGATTTTCTTGTTTTCTGTTAAAGTTATGTCATGTTGTAACTGTTTCAATTCTGTGTTCATGCATTGTACGTTCATGGTCAGATGGGTGTTAATCAGTAGCCAGTGTATGACACAGTGAATCTGTAACTACCGAACAAAGTCTGTATTGTACCACACCAGTATATCACAAGTGGCCAGGTTAGCTCCAGCTAAAATCCAGTTTCTTAGACAGTGTTTTAAATAACTTTGGGAAGATAGTGTGATCAACCTCTTACTACTCTAGTCCTGTGGTTTTAGCACTCATGCAAATTCAGTCTTGCAGGGCCACCGTTTAAGTACCACTGATTAATAAATGTACGAAAGTTCAGATTATTGGCCTTCCGAATATTCACGTCGCTTTCCATTCCCTCCCTACTAGAAAACATTTTACGAATTACCGCCCTAACACAACCATCGTCTGCCTAGGGTAAATAAACCGAATTTTCTTATTCTTCCTTAAAGAAATATCAGAAACTATATTTTTCTCATCCAACATAATAATTACACGCCATCCTTGTGGTGTACTTTAGGTAATATATTAACTTTATTGAGCCTAAAACTAAACAGGTAACAACATTTTTTTTACACTTACCCCAAGCTATGAACATAAAAGGGCGAGTGTAAAGAAACTACTCATATACGAATAATAGCAGCTGATGCTCTAATTGATCACTATATATCATGCAGTACAAACCAGTGTCAACACACACATTCCATAATTTCTAAATTACTAAAAACACCCCTCTACCCATGGATCACACAGCACACATTCCAGTTACAAATGCTACTGGATGTAATATTCATACATCTATCGTAACGTACACTACCTCCTACCTTGTGTCTATGATCTAAAAGCGGCGTTAAAAATAACGTTAAATACACAAACTGATTAACTACACCAATATACCTCACAAACACAAAATGCGCCAAAATTTCATCAAACCATCCTGTGATTGGTTCATTACAATTACTGCAGCCTACAGGGAAATAACTACACTAGGCAATATTTGTCTGTGAGGATAGATGTCTCCACTAGTCGGTTGCATTAATACCAAATTTCGGTTAGTTCCGCAATGGGTTCCCTGGTACCGAAGTATGAATAATTTTCACACGCTAACAAGTGGGTTGCAACCCTTGACTATAACATTTCAAAACAAAATTTACCTATCCTGCGTAGTTAAAGTTCAATAAAACCATCAAGTGCTACCAACATATCAGTAATATTCCAATATGATCTGTAATAGTAGACGTTTAGACTTTACATGGATCACACGTGCAGTCAGGAAGAGGTTAGTATTCTATTTATTTAACTAATTTCTTTAGACATTTTATTATCTTCAGTACATTTATTTGTTCCCATTTATTTATTTATTCAATTTCATTCTGTTTATTTACTCATGTATATATACCATTCGCCGGTCCCAGTGGCCCCGTGGTCTAAGGCGTAGCTATACGGCCGCACGCCTGCTGAGATTGTGGGTTCGAATCCCACCGGGGGCATGGATGTCCGTCTGTTGTGAGTGTTGTGTGTTGTCAGGTAGAGGTCTCTGCGGCGCACTGATTACGCGTCTAGAGGAGTCCTACCGACTGTGTTGCGTCGTTGTGTGTGATCTAGAAACCTCAAGAGTGAGGAGTCCATGGCCCGCGTTGGGCCTACTATGTTGTCCCGAAACGTCTTTACAGAACTACCAACCTACACTACATAAAACCCCAAAAGAGGAAATCTCGAAACTGAACTACATTTTAGATGCTTACAGCAAAAGTGAGGACACTGTTAAGTACAAATGACTGTTGCTCCTGGTTCACACCTCATAGAGAACACTGTTTCCAATAGAAAGACCAATCAGTTACTGTTCTATTGGGAAAAATGGGTGTTTATTGGAGAATTATAAGGAACACAAATTAATTAAGTGGGCAAAATGCGGATTTTCTTATCTTAAACCTGGCATACATGCAGTAACCAATAGGATTTTAAAAAATTATATTAAGAATAATAACCCTTGCACAGTTGACCTGGATTATCATCTTCCACACAGCCTTTTATAACAGAAACAGCATTAACAGCATTCAGTATTCTGTGTATGTTTGCTTCTGCACTGCATTTCTCTTTACTTGTCTCATCAGTTGCTTTGTCATGAGGTGTGGACCACGTAACTGGACTCAGAGTGCATGGGCCCAATTGGTAATTTTGAAATCTTAGGCAGTCCAAGCATTAAGGAGGTAAAGCATCATTAAAATTAATTAAATATTTTAGCAGAGCCCTGGGCCACTTTTATAACTGCAATAAGGTCAGTGACAGGGCCATATAGAGTAAACTGGTGCACTGCATGTGGCCCACAGTCCATATGTTGGAGACTCCTGGCATAGGTGTATTGGCTAATAAACTGTGGTAGTTGAATCACCTGCAGAAGGGGAAACAAAATTGTCACCAAGCAGTGTCAGTTTTCCATATTTATTTGACACCAGACTAACATAATAGTTCTGAGAACATGACATGCTGAAATTCAGGAGTTGCTTTGTGCATAATAACTGCTGGCTTTCTATTGAGGAATTCCTTCATATGCACTTATGGGGGAGATCAGAAATGCACACAGGGTTTATGCTGGGTAAAGATAAAGCAGTCCCATTACAAGCCGCCGAGAGTGGCCTAGAGGGTTCCAAGAAGTTAAGGTTCCCAGATTTCATGACAACGGCACAGGATGGTGGCAAGGTTGTCAGCCTTACGCACCATCCGCCTTTACCCCCAGGAAATGCTCCTGGTACTCATTTCTGTTAGAGGCTGAGTCGACTCCAGGGCCATAGTGCAATTGGAAGGATTATGTCAATGAAAAATTCCAGTGACACCAACTAGAATCAAACCAGTGACCTTATTTGTAGCAGAGTATTTTAACCATTGCGCTGCCACGGCCCGTTTATGCAGGGAAACTGACAAAAGGAGACACCTGGAAGATCTATACCTAGATAGGAGGATAATCACAAAATTCATCATAAAGGAATAGGATGAGTGTGGATTGGATTAATCTAGCTCAGAATGGGACAAGTGACATACTGTTGTAACTACAATAATGAACCTTCATGTTCCATAACATGGGGTGAATTTCTTGACCAGATGAGGTACTATCAGCTTCTCAAGGGCTCCACTCCATGTAGTGACTCAACCCACTTTCAGACAGAAACACCATGTTAAATATAGAATATCAACTGCATAATCAGCACTTCTTTTGTCACCACAAACAAGTTAGGAAATATATGCACAACATGACTATTTGTGCAGTCATTCCCTTGTGTTCAATTACTTCAAGAACTGTAAGATTCAATTAAAAGTGTCCTTGGATGTAGCATGTGTTGTAATTTGGTTTCTGATACACATTTAGTGAACAATTTTTTTTTAGGTGCGCCATCCCTGTTGTTTTATTAGAATAACAAAACCAACATAGCATGTGTATATATCATCAAGACACAACTATATTTATTAGTAGTACAATAGGGTATCTACTACACCCATTCCGCATAATGAATTGCTACGTTCAGCCACACAACTACCAGCCCACGAAAAAACACAACACACACAACAGTCATATTCCATATGAATGGCCTACAATGCTGGTATAAAACAACAGTTTATTAACAATATGATGTAGTAGAATTTCTAAGAACTGTATTGATATTTGTATTGCAAGTGATAGACTTAACACAGTGGTCCTATTGTTCTTCACTAGAGACACTAGTAAAGTATACATGTTAATTTTAGTACTTTATCTCTATTTGTGACATAAGCAGAGAAATATGATAAGCAACAATTAATGACACTGTACCTATAATTGGGATAAACAACAATTAATGGCAAGTGCACCTATATAATGGGATACAGACCATACCACAATTTCCAAGATGAAAAGATAATAGTAAAAGACACAACACAGACATAACATCCTAGACTTAGCACACAGATACCATATATAACTAGGGATATAATATAATGAATCCCATTCTAGACATAGCTAGAGATAAGGCATGAATAAACTAATGATACTGTTCCAGACCACACACCCACCACTGGCACAAATGAGATCGCGGTCCCACACAAACCCCTTCCCCACATCTAAAAAAACACCCCACATATGTTGTATCTGTTGTATAGTAGTTGTATAGCTACTCGATAAGTCCCTGTACAACCTGAAGATGGCCAGCATTAGCAGCCGAAACATGTAGTTGTGCCAAATGTAGTAGATACCCTATTATACTGCTAATAAATATAGCTGTTTTGATGATATATATACATACCACATTGGTTTTGTTACATTTAGTGAGTTCAGCTTACTGTGTGTTCAGAAATGTGTAAGTGTAATCCATCTGCACTGTTACCCGTTACTAAGAACAATGGAACATCAACACACAGCTCTCCCTGTTCAGGCCATGCAGACACACAAGCATGAGTGCAGGTGCAGCTCCACCCATTCTTTACTTCCGCACCATATGGAGGAGACCAGTCAACTTCACAGGCTGGCCACTTCTCTGCCAGGGAAAGAATCCCCAGTTCCCATTATTAGGGTCACCCCCAGAGCCATTCTGGGCATTTTTCAGCATATAAAAATCTCCCATCACTGTGGGAAGCCAAACCCTGGATGATACGGCTTACATCTCAGTCTCTATACCAACTGAATATTAGTTATAAGCCTTCCACTATCTATTTTCATGAAAATTCATTCAACATTTCTTGGTGTTTTACAGACAGACAAACAAATACATGGAATGATATCAACAGGCGATCTACAGGGATGCAAATGTGCCTAGACATTGTGCAAAGGAACACAATACACCAAGTTTATAGAAATAAAAGAGCACGTGTAACACCAACTTTATTAAAAAGAACTAAGAAGTGCCACTTAAACTACTGTACAAACTGACCCAGCTTATACTGCATGGTGTAGTTACCAACAGACTCAAAAAGACACTCTTCTGGGACATGATGCCATCTGGTGTGGTAGATGGGTACCAACTGCAGCATGTGACATTCCAGATAACCACTGTCTTGACACCCACCACTCTGAGAACCTCAAATATCACATAGGTTTGAGTATTCTAACTTAAAAATGTATTCAGACAAGCAACTGAAACCGTAAGCTTACGAAAGTATAGTTTGTTCCAATAGAAGCTAAAGAATCTTTGCCCTATACAGCAACTAAAAAACTCTTCATGTTGCTCTTTACACCTCCTAACAGGCTTGTCTGCCACCAGCCCAGCAGATGTCACTCAACTTTCCCTTACAACATTAATGCAGTATTATTTCCTACATGTCATTGCATTAGAATCGGTGCACATCAGGGTTTTGACATTCCAGCCTCCAGGTTCAAGACTTCAACCATCCGTCATCAACATCCACTTTAACACAATAGTTTGGACATTTTGTAACTGCTTCTGACAAACTGGGATGAGACCACATGGATGGTGAGTCAGCTTCCCCCACTCTCCTATTGTTGTGCAGATCACTATCAGCTCAGTCAAACACTGCCTTGATTGCTTGGAGGCTGTACTGCTTGACATTCTCCTTCAATAACTCAATGTTTTTAGATTTCCACAAGCATTTTTATTTTATTAAAAGTAAACTTTCAAGCTTTTTGTTTTCTTGTTAAGGTTATTTTAAATTCTTATTGCTGGCATTTCATAAGTTCTTGGAACCAACCGTTCATGCTACACAGAAACTGGATTCAAGTACTTGCGATGGTCGTACCAGTCCCAATGAAACACATGCACTGAGACTCTACTGTAACTTACAAGGCAACTTTCAATCAAGCAGAAGTGACATGAGGATTCAACTTTTTGAACACAGTTGGGAAAAGTGCACAATGTTGGGGGTGTGCAAGGTTGGACTTGAGAAATTATGCAATGTCTGCCAATATGGTACTCACAATCACACATCAGTTCTATAGCAGTTGAATGAATAAAGAAAATGCTTAAAAATAAACACCACCTCCATAATAAACAAAGTATCAGAGTTCAATATTGTTTACAAAACAGACAATGAATTTAGGAAGACTCATTGCAAGAGCTATAGAACTGCATGCAGTGTTTAAGACCAGAACAACAGCTGGTGCAAAAATAACACAACATTAAAACAAGAACCTCTTCACTGGACTGCAAAGTCTAGCTGAATACGGTCTATTTCAATCAATCACAAGCCAACAGCAGAAATTACCGGGGAGTTTTGATGACTGTCACAAATACCATGGGTACAATGGAGCCACCGCACTGAAGTCTTGGTCACTTGCATTTCACCACCACAAACTGGGACATATTCACTATAGTAATATCACCAGGTTTTAGTTCTTGGGTCCCAATTTACATAGGATTAAATGCAACCATTTGAACCTGAACTATTTTCACTTTGCACCATTGTTTTATTATTACTTGTCCACAACACTTGCTCATGTCTTGCCAATCCATCACAGTGCAACAGGCTAGCGTACCTCAGTATGATCAGTTTCTGGGAGTACTAAGTGTGCTGTTCCCAGGTGCTACAGACATCTCTCCACCTTGCCCACTTTCTCTCTGTGGACTCTGAAAGCATGAAGGTACTATTTCATTAAACACATTCAGCTAATCCATGCATTCTTACTGCACACACATTTCAGGCTAGGATCTAATCTTAAGATGAAGGACTTATGGGTTGTTACACTCAGTACATGGTTACTGATTCCTCACATCTTGAAGGATCATACCATCATCATCATCTTCAGGGATGAAGGAGCCTGTAACTGCTACTACCCAGAAGACCTGAATCCTCAACATCAGTGCTTTTAAAACCCCAAATATCACAAAGCATCTAACGTACTTACTTATAAACAAAAGGTGAGATGCACATAGTCTGAAGTCCTACTCTTTACAGTGATAATACATATGTTGTAAATTTGTCCATTTCTAACAAAAATACACATGTACCTCTCCTCTGTAGGTTTTATTGGTAGAATCCTGGCAATATGTTTGTCAGATATGGAAAAGCAGCTATTTAAGGCACTGGAAAAAGCATTTGCAAAAGAAAAAAAAAAAATACATTTTCATTTTCCGGTGGAGAACTGACGGGGGTTTGGGAACTGACCTGAAATTTAATTACCGGGATGCTGATAATTCCTTAGCCCGACCAGGAAGGTAGCGAGCTCAGAAGCATTTCAGGGACGCATGTGATTTCAACAAGAAGACGCAAGCTGTCATCAAGTTATTTTTCCTACAAGGCAAGGCGCTGAAGGAAATTCACGCCATTCTGACAGAAACATTAGCTCTTTCCTTCCTGGTCAGGCTAAGGGCTTATCAGCACCCCTGTATGTGGTGAAAGGATTATGTTACACAATTTTGTGCTACTGACTGTAAGCTACAACAGACAAGGCTGTAGCACTGTATGCTCACATTTCCTACAGAATGCAAGCCAGTATTTCTACAATAAGAAGTGTTTTGCCTCATTTCTTATCTTGGGGGAATTAAGTAGCAGGGCATGTGTCATGTCCACTTTCCTCTCAGTACAGAGCATGTGTCATGTCCATATAAAGATTCTGAAAACAAACCACACAAATTATGCCTGATCACAATGTCTTAGCCAATGCGATGTTCGTTCACTCATCATGGTTCTAGCTGTAAGCTGTGCCAACAGTTCCTGTCTAGATTCGCCATGGTCATGTGAATGAAGGTCTGTTCTACTACAAAGTTCATTAAATGAAAATGATTTGGATCTTTATAAATACAAACAGAATAGGGTAATGAGAATGCACTCACCTTGACATGGATTTGGTGTCTCAGCATAGCTGCCCTGAGGATTAGCATACGTGTCCGCCGCTGATACTCTCTGCCTATTGCCAGTGACTTTTCAAATGTTGTGCTTCTCTGATCTACTTCTTTTGCATACAGTATCTAAAAAAAAAAAAAAATTAAATTTACTTACTGCTGTAAAGATAAAGATAAAACACAATTTCTGAGTTACAGTCTTGCCACAGAGGAGGAGGCACTTTGTGTTCTGAAATTTCCAATAATGATAAGTAACACTACTTCACATCAAGCCCGATGATAGCTTTGTTACATGCCAAAATTGTGTAGCTGGTTATTTGAATAATGTACAATTGTGTTTCATAGTATAATATTGGTATTTTATTGTCAATATGTACACAACAGGATGAATCACTTCAAAGCACCATATTTTCTAACACCAAGATAATTGTTGACATCTGAAAGAGGCCATCTTGGAGTAGTGTGCTCTGGCAGGACCAGACACAACACCCACAATCAGAAGGCATTAATAAGGCAGACACCAGATTCTAGGCATCAGTCACAGTGCAGATGGACCAGGTGCATGTCAGAATGACCACCACCTTGGTGTGTGTGTGTGTGTTGTGCCCATGCATGGTGTGGAAGTCAAATCCTGGTCTTATGTTAAGTAAACACTAAAACCACCCCCACCCCCCCCAAAAAAAAAGAAGGACAGACATATTGCACCACTCTTAAAGATCGCACTAGCACATGGCTAGAGGAATATGACAATAACCAACAAAACAGGTGTAAAGATGCATGTGAGTTTAATGAATGATTGATACATCATAAGATTGTTGTATATGTAACTTTATTTTAACTTGGCAACAAACACACACAGCAGATGTGGTCAGCCATTGTATGTGGAGTGACCCATCACAGGTGGAGAAAAAAGCTACTGAACAACTGGTTATGCAATAATCATGAGTTGGATTATACGAAAATAACTAAATAAACTGCTATCACAGACTTTATAAACCTAGGAAAAGTACTGTGTAACATGTAATGTAAGCAGGAAAAGCCACACAAAGCACATAGCACTAAGGGTTCAGGAAGGGAGGGGAGAACTACTGGATACAGAGCTGACAGATTGCACACGATACTGAGCATAAGAGACTGAATGTAAGGGATTGGGAAACACACCACACAAAACCTGATGCTGCAGTCACCACACTTCACTCACTCATTAAGGGATATCAAATTACTATTTAATGTAAAGAAGAACATAAAACTAAGCAAGATAAAATATTAACAAATAATACCTTGTTGTGTGAATCAATGCGAGCTTGGATCTGCCCATCTAAGATCAACTGCATGAGTTCGTCCTCAAGCGCCAGGACTGTAGTGTTGAATGCAGCTGCCATCTTTCTCATATCTGCTGACAGGTATGGACTAAAGTACTGGATCAAAGCACGGTTCCGGATCTGAGCGTACAATGCGTTCACATGTGGTGCAATGTACATGTCAAGCAACAGGTTGTCCTACAGCAGCATATACCCACATATTTATAAGATGCAGGCTACACAGAAAGGTCCTTATTTTATCCAACAACTATCAGTTGTCACCACCTGCCAATATTTCACCACATGCGTGAGCAGTTGGCTGAGTGTGCTACATCAACACTAGCAAGAAGTGCCACCTGACAGTTGTCAGATAATATAAGGACACTGTACTTCACTCATGTCAGTTAACTCATTTGTGTACTGTCATTTTCCACACATGAAGCATTACATGAAAAGTACTTCACAAAGTATGCATGATGCCACTTCTAAGCAACGTTTTCTTGACCATTCCATATCACTCTCAAAAAGAACTGGAGGAGTTCCATCAAATCTCACCTTAATTTCATCCAGCAGTTTAAGACAGGATGCATATTTCGATTCATAGAATTTAAATATAATATCCCTGAGCTGTGGTTCTAATTCCAGGAATAATTTGAAAGAACTGAAAAAATAAAGACAAGACATTTAAAACACTGCCACTTTTTGACTCATAAAATTTAACAAGTAATATTAAACATCACTGAAGTATAAATGAAAATTCAGAACAGCAAAATGACACAGTAAGGTTCCTAGATGGCACCACTGTGATGTGAAATGTGTTGTATGTTGACACAGATTGATAGGACTGGCAGTTACTGTTCTCTCTCTCTCTCTCTCTC